>JAABUQ010001584.1_pt1 | contig 48261 bp, 43 predicted proteins | sample 5560001 | NCBI WGS metagenome assembly JAABUQ01 (sample SAMN10711888, study PRJNA513371) | rock metagenome | isolation source: Antarctica rocks | place: Antarctica: Victoria Land, Finger Mt nord | collected 2015-12-18
CCATTCCCACCGCCATGTGATGAAAATCCCGCGCCTACTGTTTTCCGGCCTCTGCCATGCCGCTTGCTATGCAGCCTGATGGATAAAGTCGAGCTTAGGATACGCGTTATTGATGTACTGGAGCCGACTGGATCCCGATACATTGCGGTTGAGATCGCAGGGAAGCCCTGCTAATACCAGGTCAGAAGCAGTAATGCAAAAGGTGAAGCACAGCAGCCGAATGGTTCGATTTTGGAAATTAGTGATGGGGAACAAGGTTCACGTTTTTATTATTCTCGGTTTCTTGCTCAGTGGGGTTTTGCAATCGGACATCATCAGCGTGTTACAAATCAATTCTGATCTCATCATAAAGCCCGCATCCGGGAACTTTCGGATTCTCCCTTTTGTCAGCATCTCTTTTGGCTACTTCCTCATTTGGGGGATGGTCTTGTAAGTAATCTCTCTGTGCCTGCCACCAGTTCTCGTCTTTGTTTACGTCTCGGAGAAGAATCAATCTCTCCAGTTCCTAGAAGTGTTCCCCATACAATTGAAAACCGGCATCGCGCTCACGTTCCTGGCAGCTTTGGTCCTATTTCTTTACTATTCTGCAGAGTTCCGAGGTTTCATCTCGGCCAGCGAGGCTCGCGAGATCTTCCTACGTCAGACCGACCAGCCAGAATTCAAAGATAAGCGGCTTTTCTTGCTCGATCAAAACGAGTCATCATACGCAATCCTCACTTCACAGCAACCGGAAGATACACGAACTGTCCTCCTCGTGAAAAAAGACAAATATCCGATCATCTCGCTGGGCGGATTGGTTCCGATCATGCAACCAATTGGCAAGCGCTAGCTCGACACAATCCCCTTGCCCTCCACAATCCGCACATACCGATTGACCGCTACATTCTCCACCCGCTCAATCCGCGCACTCGGAGCCGGCCAGTGAATTTCGAGCACCTCAACCTTCTCCGCCTTACCCACCCCAAGCACCTCGCGTGGATCATGCGATGAAAGATAACTCCCGCCGCTATTCTTCAGCCGGAAGCGCCTCTTCCCGGCGGCTATCCAGTAGATGCGCGCGCCGACTGCATCTCGATTGCACGTCACGCCCTCAAGCTTCACGCCCAGCCAGTTGTTGCCCTTCCCCGCATTGTTCTTCAACAGCAACGGAGCGCCGCCATTGTTCGCCACTAGCACGTCCACTGCGCCATCATTGTCAAAATCGCCCACCGCCAAGCCGCGTGCCGCCAGCGGCTTCTGAAATGCCGGCCCAGCTTCCGCACTGAACGTCGGTAAACGTGCCGTCTCCGTTGTTGTGATGGAGAAAGCGCGCCGTCCCCATAAACACCCGTGGAATGCAATAATAACGCTTGCCCATCTTGTTGTCGCTGCATTCGAACTTGTGCCCGAGTAGTCGACGAAGCTGCATAAAAACAGGTCCAGCGGCCCATCGTTGTCGTAGTCAAACCACACCGCGCTAGTCGTCCAGCCGGGAGTCGCTACGCCCGCGCAGTCGGTGATGTCGCTGAACGTGCCATCGCGATTGTTTTTATAAAGCGCATTGCGCACCGGCTTCGCAGGTTTCCAGAAATCGCACGGCCCGCTGTTGACCAGGTAAATATCCATCCACCCGTCGTTGTCGTAATCAAGGAAAGCGCACCCAGGCCCGAGCGTCTCTGGCAGATAATGCTCGGCCGATTGAGCATTATCGTGCACCACTCAATGCCACTTGCCCGATTGGGGATCTCTTCGAAAAGTGGGCGCGTACCGGCCCGTATGCCACGCCCGAGTAAACCGGCGCTTCCGCTGGCTGCCGCGACTCGCATCCATTCTCATTTCGTCCAATTCATCGAAGCGCGCGTCTGCCGTACACTGACAGCAATGCTCCTGCGTTTTGCCGTTCCACTTGTTCTCGCATCTTACCTTTTCGCGGCTGACACTCCCCCGGCGTCCCGCTCCTTAAATCTGGATGATCTCGCTCGCCTCCATGATGTTTCCGGCCCGCAGGTTTCGCCGGACGGCAAGTGGGTCGCCTACACGGTTTCGGAAATCGATCGCGATGCCGATAAACGAATCACTCACATCTGGATGGCGAACTGGAAAGGAAACGACGAGCTTCAAGTAACGAACGGCCCGGAGTCCGAAAGCTCGCCTCGCTGGAGTCCGAATGGCCAGTATCTCTCGTTCATTTCTTCGCGGACGGGAAAGGCCAAAGGGTCTCAGGTTTGGGTGATCGATCGCCGGGGCGGCGAAGCTCGTCAGCTTAGCCAAATCAAGCAATACACCATCTCCGATTACGACTGGTCTCCCGATTCCAAGCGGCTCGCACTCGTGCTGCGCGAGAAAGACGAGCCTGACACCGACGAAGCCAAGCCGGCCCCAACTCCTAAATCTCCCAAGCCGATTGTGATCGACCGCTACCACTTCAAGCAGGACATGCAAGGCTATCTCAACCGCAAGCACAACCACATCTTCCTGTTTGATGTCGCAACCGGGAAACTCGATCCCGTCACCTCTGGGGATTACGATGAGACGAACATCGCATGGTCGCCTGATGGAAACAGCCTTGCGTTCGTCAGCAACCAGGACAAAGATCCGGATCGCAGCGACAACAGCGACATCTTCGTGGTCGACGCCAAGCCGAACGCTGCGCCACGCCGTTTGACCACCTACGCAGGTCCTGATTCCGGGCATCCGTCCTGGAGTCCCGATAGCAAACTGATTGTCTATTTGCAGGGAAGCGAGCCGAAGTTCAATGCGTACAACATGAACCGGCTGGCCGTGGTGCCCGCTTCCGGTGGGCCTCCAAAACTGTTAACGGAGAAGCTCGACCGGGGCGTCTCTGCGCCGATGTTCACGCAGGATGGACGAAACGTTTCGTTCCTGGTCGCCGATGATCGATCGCAATATCCGGCCCAGGTCCCGGTTGCAGGCGGCGCTGTGGAGCGTCTGCTCGGTCAGCCTTCGGTAGTCTCTTCACTCTCCTCAAACGCCGGCCATGCAGCTTTACTCGTTTCGACCGATAACAAACCGGCCGAGATCTTTGGCATGGATAACGGGTCGCTTCGCCAGCTCAGCCATCGCAACGACGCGCTCTGCTCAGAACTCAAGTTAGGCGCGACCGAGGACATCAGTTTCAAAAGCGCTGACGGTGCCGAGGTTCATGGCCTGCTCACGAAACCAGCCGGCTTCGAGGGAAGCCGAAAATATCCAACCTTGCTGCGCATCCATGGCGGTCCGAACGGGCAGGATGGCCATTTGTTCAGCTTCGAGCGGCAGTTTTTTGCGGCACATGGCTACGTAGTGATTGCCGTCAACTATCGCGGCAGTTCCGGGCGCGGTCACAAATTTGGCGAGAGCATCTTCGGCGACTGGGGCCACAAAGAAGTGGCCGATCTGCTCGCCGGTGTGAATCACGTACTGCAGATGGGCGTTGCCGACCCGAACCGCTTGGGAATCGGCGGCTGGAGTTACGGCGGCATCTTAACCGATTACACAATCGCGAGCGACGGCCGGTTCAAAGCCGCTATCAGCGGCGCCGGCAGCGCCAATCAGATCTCAATGTATGGCGTCGATCAATACGTGTTTCAGTACGACAACGAGATCGGGCCGCCATGGAAAAATCCCGAAGCCTGGGTCAAAATCTCCTACCCGTTCTTTCACGCCGACCGCATTCACACGCCAACGCTGTTTATGGGCGGCGATAAGGATTTCAACGTGCCGGTGATCGGCGGCGAGCAGATGTATCAGGCTCTTCAGACACTGAATGTCCCGACCGAACTGGTGATCTACCCGGGCGAGTTTCACGGCTTTACTCGCCCCAGTTTCGTGCGCGACCGTTATGAGCGATACCTCGCCTGGTACGACAAACATTTGAAGCCGGGCGATGCTAAGCAGAGCGCTGCGCTTTCGCCCGCTGCGCTTTCGCCCGCCGCGCTAACATCGACCTATGGCGACCGCCATTGATCTGTTGAACCTGGAAGACTTCCGCGAACGCTACGCCGATGAGAAGCCTTACTACGAATACTGGTTTGGAGAAGCCGTTCAGAAAACAGTGCCAACTTGGTTGCACAGCCTATTGCAAGCGATCCTCACGGACATTCTGAACCGCTCCGGGTACCGCGCCGGCCCGGAAGTCGAGTTAAGAATAGATCCGAACTGGCAGCCCAAAGCGGATATTGCAGCGGCTCTTGTTGTCGAGCATCCTTACCCGACTAAGCCGGTTGACGTGGTCGTTGAAATCGTCTCGCCCGAAGATCGCATGGGCCGCGTATTTGAGAAATGCCGTCAATACGCGCGCATTGGAATCACCAAGACGTTTGTTCTGGACCCGCAGCTGCGCTATGCATGGGAGTGGAGCCGCGAGACCGAGAACCTGGAGCGAGTTTCGACGTTGCAGCTTCCGAACGGCAGGGTAATCGATGTGGCCAATATCTGGCAAGAGCTCGATCGGCGTCAGCAGCCCGGAGCATAACTCGCGTTCGATAACCGCCCGCTAATCCTGTAAAACAGCTTGCTCGCTCGTCGCTTTGACATTTCGTGCGGGCAGGAAAACTTCAAATCGTGAACCGCGCCCTGTTTGGCTGTCTACCCGAATTTCCCCGCCATGTGCCTTGACGATTGCCGCGACAAAACTCAACCCAAGCCCTAAACCTTTTTCCGGGTTCGGATCGGGCACACGATAAAACCGGTCGAAAATATGCGGCAGGTGGTGCTTTGGAATGCCGACACCCGAATCTTCTACCGTCAACCTCACATTGCCGTTCAAAGCCGCTACGCTAGTCCGCACCCAGCCGCCCGCCGGAGTATACTTGAGGGCATTCGAAAGCAGATTGGTAACGACGCGCTCAATCTGCGTTCGATCGCACTCGCACAAAATCGGGCCGGCCGCCACGTTCGTAAGCGTCACCTGACAAGCCTCGGCAGGTATTTGGAATTGATCGACGAGCTCACTGACTAATTCGCCGAAATCGAGGGCGCTCTTTCGAACAGGTATCTGCCCCGACTCGGATTGCGAAAGCAGCAGCAGCGCCCGAACAAGATTCGCGAGCCGCTCCACGTCCTGCAGCGCATTCTCAATTGCCTCCTGCAATTGCTCTTTCCGGGTCGCAGTGAAGAGAGCAACTTCAAGCTGGCCCTGAATCGCCGTCAAAGGCGTCCGAAGCTCATGCGAAACATCTGTCGAGAACTGCCGGATCTGTTCGAACGAGGATTTTAGGCGGCTGCTCATCGCGTTAAACGAATCAATCAGCCGGTCGAGCTCGTCGTCGGCGCCGCGCTTCGCAATTTGAAGTCCGAGATTCGAGCCGGTAATTTCTTGGGCAGCGCGCTCAACTGATTGCAGCCCCTTCAACACCCCACCCGCCGAATACCAGCTCACCAGCGCGCAACCGAACAGTGCAAGCGGGAAAAAGGAAATTAGGTTGCGCTGAAATTTCCGGACGACGAGCCGGTCCTCGGCCAGACTGCGCCCTTCAGCCACATACCAGCGCCGGTCGTGCTTCGCGTCGTACATGGTGCTGCTCAGCACCTGGTAAGGAGTGTTATTAGTCCCGTGAATCGTCTTCAGCACCGGCTTGTGCTGCTGCTTGATCTGCGCTAGCTCAGAGAGTATTGTCTGACGGTCCCAAAGTGCCCGCAGTGTCGGATCGGTGGTTGCTTTGTAGAGATTACCATTGTCCTCGGCGATGACATAAACCGCCTGGAGACGCACGAGTTCGGCTAGCTCTTCTTGATCACTCAGATCCACTTCGTCCCAAAGCGGCTGCCCCGTCCGCTCGTCGAAGCTGAACCACCCTTTTAAAGCTCCCAATTGTCCGCTCAACTGAGCAGCGCTCTGATTCTCGAGAATCTCGTTCAGGTTCCTGGTCGTGAGCACGCTCATGATTGCGAGAACGGCAATGAGCAGCAGCAGAAATGTAGCAGCCAGACGGAAGCGCAGCGTGCGAAGCAATCGCAAAGCGCGCTGCCTGATGGAAAGCATGAAACCTCCTGCCTAAACGGCCAGATTCTCGACGGGCTGATTTTCCGGTATTTCCAGCATGTACCCAATTCCCCTGACAGTGTGGATCATCTTCACCGGAAACCGGTCATCGATCTTGCTTCGGAGGTGGCGGATGTAGACATCTACGATGTTGGTCAGGCCGTCGTAGTCCATATCCCAGACGTGTTCGACGATCATCGTCCGGCTAAGCGGGCGGCCCCGGTTCCGCATCATGTACTCGAGGATGCTGAACTCTTTCGGCGCCAGTTCGATGTTCTCGTTGTTGCGCGTCACTTTACGGCGGATGCAATCCAGGCTGAGTTCCCCTACCTGAAGGCGCTCCGGTGTCGGTTGTCCGCGGCGCAGCAACACGCGAGCACGCGCCAGCAGTTCCACGAAGGCGAATGGCTTAACGAGATAATCGTCCGCTCCCCGCTCGAGCCCTTTCACCCGATCATCAACCGAGTCGCGCGCACTTAGAATCAAAACCGGCGGAATTGTTTTCCGGTTTCTGATCTTCTGGAGAACTTGCAATCCGTCAATGTCTGGGAGCCCGAGATCCAGGACCACCAGATCATATTCGGTCGCATGTACTCTTTCGATCGCGTCCGTACCGGTATGCACGACGTCCACTGCATAGCCGGCGCTTTGCAAGCCGCGCGACAGAAAGTCTGCAATCCGTTTTTCATCTTCCACTACGAGTACGCGCATATTTTTTGTTGCTGACTAAAGTCTAACCAAGTGAAGACGCGGCAGTTCAATCGCCGGATACACGACGCACTTCGGGCGCGGCATTTGCGCCGAAGAAAGAACCGGCTGCTTTCATGCGGGTGCGCATCACGGAAAGCACACCCATCAGCACCAGCAACACAATCGTAAATGCAACTACCTGGGGCACTGAAAGAGCCTCTTTCCAAATGCCGAACCAACGGCCATACGCGATTTCGATATGGACCCAGTAGATCAGTAGCGAAGTCGTCCCAAACTGGCGAAACAGGCTCCACCGGTCAAGCGGAACTGCGTTCACCCAGAGATAGGCAACAGCCAGCATCGCAAGAACCACGCCGAGTTTGATCAGGATCATCGCCGGGCTATTCAGCCAGAAGTCGCTCTTCGCGTATATCGAATACGGCAAGTTTGAAAAGTAGTACGCCGAAACGATGAGGCCCATGCCGATGCCCAGAGTCCACTCCATAACGCGGGCCAGATCTTCGTGCTTGACCACGCGCAGGATGCTGCCGAAAGCTAAACCAAATGCCAAAAACGAGGCCCATGGGAAGAAGCCAAAGTAGTTGTAGCTCGGAAAGAAGTAGGAGCGCACAATCCAGGGCACCCCTTCCGCGGGAATTAAGCTGACCACGGGCGAGATCGAAGCAATTACCAGACCTAAAACAATGCAGAGCCGGATACGCTCGACGGTGCTGAAAACCGCCATCGGCGCCAAAATCAGCATTGCCATTCCCATGCAGTTCAGGATGTCGACGCGTAGCAGTTCTCCGGCCGGACTCGTTGGGAATCCGAAAATGTAGAGCTGAATGCGAAAGAGAAATGCAATCAAGAACAGGTAACGGGATCGCTTGAGCGCAGCCAGAACGCGTTGCCACTGCGTCTTGCCCTGGCGTTCCTGACTGTCCATCAGGAAAGCAAAAGTGATTCCAGTAAGAAGAAGGAAAATTGCCGGCGGCATGCCGCCCAGAAACTGCGAAAGTACAAACGGACCCTTGGGACGGAGATCGGTGCGGGTAAAGGAATCGAACACGTGGCCCTGCAGCATGATGACTGCGGCAAATCCCCGAGTCCAATCAATGAAGGCTAGTCTGCCGGATGTTCGTTTCTGATCTCCCAACGCCTTTGAATCCTAAGTAATCGATTTACTGCTCGGAGTTCAGGAACTTTGCTTCTTGACGCCCGGCGGCAGCTTAAGTTCCAGCTTCCCTTTGATCGGCGGCTTTAAATTGATGTTCGTGTAAGTGATAATCCGGAAATTTCCCGATGGTTCATAGAACTGTTGCTGAACCGGGTAAGCGGCATCGTCGAGAATCCACATTTCTATTTTGCTGAGGCGTTTTGCCACCTCCGCGCTCTTAGGCACGAGGATTAGCTTGTTAGTGTCCCGCCCATTCACTTTCTCTTGCCCCGCATCCGTGATATCGTAACTGCTTGCCAGATCTTTACCTGGAGACCCAAAGCCCAGCAGCAGGAACTGATTCAGCACATCCGTGTTTTTGCCGAGATCGTAATCCTGGTACGAGTTGAGCTTGGGATAGTAGATACGAACGATCCTACCCAGAAAACCGATCTGCCGGGCGTCGCTCTGACCGGAAAAGTCGAGGACTGCCCGCACCTCCTGACCTTTCAGCCGCTGCATGCGGAACGTACCGCTCTCAACGTTGGTATCGTTAATGATGGCCGTGTGTGTGGTCATCTTCACATTGGCAGTCATCGCATGAAAGCTCGGGGCCGCTTTGTCCATCCGGGCAAGTACAGCCTCTACACTTTGCCCGTGCAGGCGGACGCCTGCTAGTAAGCACAACACAGGTAAAAGGAGTCTCATGGTCTGTCTATAGGGTGACAACTTCAGGCGCTAGGGAGTGGTATAAGCGATGAAGCCCTTGACTTCCTGCTCGGCTTCATCTCGAATCGGCTCGACTCGAACGACATGCCACTTTTTACCGGTGCGCTCGTGAATCAGGGCTTCGGCGCGCTTCGGCCTTTGCTGTTCGGGCACAGCGCCGATGAGCCCAGGGGCAATGAAAACGGTATTGGAACCGTTCAGCGAGGACATCAAAATAACGCTGGACGCCTTCGGCTGATCATGGAACCAGTCGCGTGGCGTAGCAAAAATAAAGATGAGAATCAGGCTTACAACGATGTCGTACTGCCACGAGGCTCTCGGGAAATCCCAGAACAGCAACCGGCGGCTCGTGCCAGCACTTCGCACTGCACCGTCGTTGCCCACTAGTGAAGTTTAACATCTAAAACAGCCAGTTCGCCCTGTTTAATACTTCCGCATGACCGCAAGCACACGGCCCTGAACCTGCAAAGTGAGCGGGTCCACAAAGATCGGCGGCATCGACGCATTGGCCGGCTGCAGCCTCACTCGTCCATCGACTTCGAGGTAGTAGCGTTTCAAAGTTGCTTCCGTTCCATTCACCAGCGCCACTACAATCTCGCCATTCCGCACATTTGAGGTCTTTTCGACCAGAACGAAATCGCCGCTGCAGATGTGGTCTTCGATCATCGAGTCACCACGAACTTCAAGGGCAAACGTCTCCTCGCTGCTGGCAAAATCGGAAAACTGGAGCACTTCCCGGTTTACGATCGCTTCGACGGGTGCGCCGGCAGCAATCCGGCCGAGCAAAGGGACAGCGGTTGCCGCACTCCCCTGACCGGATGCGGTTTGTTCCTTATAGAACTTCTCACCCACCTCTAGTGAGCGGCTATGGTTGTAATTACGCCTGAGATACTGCTTGCTCTCGAGAGCCTGAATATGTTTGTGAACCGTCGCGAGCGATGCAAGGCCCAAGCCGGAAGCGATTTCTTCATAACTTGGGCTGTAACCATGGCGGCGGATGAAGTTGGACAGAAGGTCCATTAACTCCTTTTGTCTTCGTGTCAACGCCATTTTTTCTCCCTAGTATTCAGTGTTGGCGAATAAAGCACGAAAGTCAACGGCAAAAGCCACGAAGTCGGCGTCGAGGAGTTACGTTTAATAAGACGGATTAGTTCATGTTCATGCCGCACGCGCCATTGCCGCAGAAATTCGTTCCGCACATGCCGCTTCCGCAGGAACTCGGAGCCGCATCCGCTCCCGGCTTGCCGGCCCGTGCTGCGAACGTAGAGTACTGGGTGGTTAAGTGAGCCTGCCCGCAGGAAGGACATCTCACTGCGTCAGCCTCGGCACTCCGGCGTACTAACTTCTCGAACTTGCTTCCACAGTCGTCACAGGAATATTCAAAGATCGGCATAGTTCCAAAGTATCAGCGTCGGGGAGTACCGTGCATCTTTTTAGCACCGTAACTTACCCGTTTGAGATCTAGAATAATATGGCATGGAACGTAGATCGTTTCTCAGAAGGGGTTTCGGTGTAGCCGCCGGCTTTGCCCTCGCCGGAAGGCGAGGCAGTCTGGCCTTCGGGTTTTCAGGCGGCATGGTGAAGATTGTGGAGTTCTCTGATATAGGCAAGCGCATGGGGGCGACGAAAGTGGAAAAAGTGACGAAGTCTGATAAAGAATGGCGTGAGCATCTAACGCCCGAGCAGTTCGAAGTCGCGCGGAAAGCGGGTACCGAGCGCGCCTTTACCGGGAAATATTGGAACAATCACGAGCACGGTCTTTACCGGTGCGTCTGTTGCGGAAATGCACTCTTCTCCTCGGACACGAAGTTCGAATCGGGAACGGGTTGGCCGAGCTTTTGGGAACCGGTCGCGCGAGAGAACGTCGAGACCGAGAGGGATTCGACCCTCGGCATGGTCCGGAACGAAGTGCGCTGCTCGCAATGCGAGGCTCATCTCGGACACTTGTTCGACGACGGCCCGCGGCCTACCGGTCTCCGCTATTGCATGAATTCGGCGTCTCTGAACTTCGTAAAAGGCTAGAGCTGCGAGTTTGGGCAGTACCTTAACCGGCAACATTAAACTGCACAGAGCGGAGAGCTTACCTTTCCTCCGCGATCCGCGACGTCGTCGTCTATTTGCCTCCGGGCTATGAGGCTCCAGGCGAGGGGAGCTATCCTGTGCTCTACCTTCACGATGGTCAGAACCTGTTCGATGCGGCGACTGCTTTCGCGGGTAATGATTGGGGACTTGACGAACTCGCGGAGGAGATGATTCAGAGCGGTACGATGCAGCCGCTGATCATCGTGGGCATTTACAACGCTGGAGTTGGTCGCATAGACGAATATACGCCTGTGCAGGACCCCCGGGGACGCGGCGGACGGGCCCGTTCGTATGGCGCCATGCTCGTGGAAGATCTCAAGCCGTTTATCGATCGTGAATACCGTACATTAAGCGACGCGGCCAATACCGGCTTAGGGGGTTCCTCTTTAGGAGGCCTGGTGACCCTTTATCTCGGGCTGCACTATCCGAATATTTTTCGCAAGTTGATCGTGATGTCGCCCGCCGTCTGGTGGGCAAATCGCGCCATTCTAAGGGAAGTGCGTAAGCTGCGCATCAAGCTAAGGCCGAAGATATGGCTCGATACCGGCACGTGTGAAGGGCACGCTCCCGAAGATTGCGTCGCGAATACGGTCGCGCTTTGTAAGGCCCTGATCGCCAGAGGATGGCAACTCGATCGCGACCTCGCCTATGTGGAAGATGAAGGCGCTGGGCACGACGAGAGCGCTTGGGGCTTCAGAATGCGGCAGGCACTCCTGTTCCTGTTTCCCCCTCTTCCGGAACGTTCGGCCGGGCTTCCGGCTGAGCGACACAACATAGAGCGAGCGTAACGGCGATCTCCAAGACCGCAACCGGCTGATTCCGTAAAAGCGCGAATTGCGCGAGAGATGCCGACAGGGCGGCTGCCGCAAGTCTCTTCGCGAAAATCGATTGCACGGGAAAAGCAAGCACCAGCAAGCCAGCCCCGATACAGGCGGCCGCGACGTGCTGCCGATTTTTCCAGAACTGAATGAGCGCCGGAATCAGCAATATCAAAAGCTGGGCATCGTAGTAGCGATGGTAGGTTACGATCAGTGTAAGAGCGGCGAAGAATCCAGCGGCACGCCAGCGCGTTTCTTCTCCTGCACCTTTTCGAGCGAACCAGAGTGCGGTCAACAATCCACCCGTAAGCCAAACGGCGGCATCACAAGCGCGCCGGTCGCGCACGACGTATGACGCGAGAGTCTGCGCGTTGAGCAGTTGCCACGCGACGTGGCTTTCGGGACGTGGATCGCTCTGGCCGCCTGGTCTGAAGCTCACAGCAACGTTTTGCTGCTCGGTCTGCTGCCATTCCCAGTTGTGCCCGAAGTGGGAAACAACAAAAATACCGATGAGCATAGCTCCTGCAAAGACCGCGCCGCCAATCAGAATAGGCTTGGTACATTTCCACACCACGAGCACACAAAGCGCGCACACTGCGATCTGCGGTTTGAAACACAAAGTGATCCCCAACAGAAATCCGCTCGCAAGCAATCGCTCTTCCGCTGCTTTGGAGATGGCGATCATCACCAGACTAATCACCAGGACGCTTGGATTGCCGTCGTAAATCCCGACGTAAACAGGAGAGAACAGCAGCACAGCGCAGGCGGCGAGCCACTTACTTCCGGGCGTGAGATTCGTGATCTTCAAAATCTCGATAAGCGACCAGCCGAGCACGAGAAGCGACAACAGACACCAGAGAATATTCGCGGGGATCCACCCTAGCCAGGCAAGCGGGGCGACAAAAGGGAATGCCGAAGGGAGATACACGGAAGGATTCACGTCCTGATCGTGCTGAATGTCCGAAGGCGCGCCGGCGTTCACCAGTTCCGTTTTCACAGCCCCGCGGTCGTATGGATTTGAGCCATGAATCCAGCAGCGCGCCGCTGCGTAGACGGTCGAGAAGTCTCCGGTCGTCGAGTAACGAATGGCGCGATACGGCCCACGGCTCACAAACCAGGCGGAACAGATGAGAAACAGGACGGCAATCCAAAAGTTCCGCGGCGCTTTCTGCAAAGTACATCTTAAACTGCGTGCGCAGGCAATAGGCCCGCAGCTAACACTTCCGGTGTTCAAAGCCCCTGGAGACAATGCGAGAATAGCTCCCAAAGAGAACTTCGGTCGCGGCAGCACGTAACTGATTACCCAGGAGAAAATGGTGTTTTGTACGAATTGCGGATCGCAACTTGCAGACAATGCTAAATTCTGTCCGAACTGCGGGCAGATAGCCGGAAGCAGTCAGGCGGGAACGTATTACCCGCCGAAGCCGCCCGTCTCGCCACTGCGGTATGACATCGAGGGCCACAATCTCCAGATTGCCCGCGTTCATTTAGATCCGGGCCAAGAGATTTATGCGGAAGCCGGAAAGATGATTTACAAATCGGCCAACGTCGATTGGGCTACTCGTGTCACGGGCCAGTCTCTCGGTCAGAAAATCATTGGTGCGATCAAACGCAAGCTGATGGGCGAGTCTCTGTTCTTCACTTACTTCGGTGCAACGGACTCGACAGGTGAGGTCGGCTTCGCAGGGCACTATCCAGGCAAGATCCAAGTTTTCGAACTCGCCCCGGAGCAGACGATGATGGTCCAGCGCGATGGCTTCCTGTTCGCCCAGAGTTCCGTTACGCTCGACATCGCAATGGTTCGCAGACTTGGGGCAGGGTTGCTTGGCGGAGAAGGTTTCATTCTGCAGAAGTTAACAGGGCCTGGCGCGGTCTTCGTGCACGCAGGCGGAGATCACATCGATTTCACCCTCGCGCCGGGTGAAATCTTGCAGGTGCAGACCGGACATCTAGTCGCCTTCGAGCCCAGCGTCAATTACGACGTTCAGATGGTCGGAAACATTCGCACTGCTGTGTTCGGCGGCGAAGGACTGTTCCTCACCACCTTGACAGGGCCAGGGCGAGTAATTTTGCAGAGCATGACGCTTGAGCGCTTGCGCCATGAACTATCTCCGGCGGAACACCGCCACAATGGTGACGAGCGAAACCCGATCAGCGCAATTGCCAGCGGAGATTTCGGCAGCTTCTTCCGGTCAGACGATTAGCGCCCGGGGCGTTGATCCCGCACGTCGAGCAGTTCGTAACGCGCGTTGCGATAAGGCGTCTGGGCACCTGGGTGGCGGCTCAGAACCGCTGCCCGTTCCGAAGCATTCTCAGTGATAATAAAATCCAGACGCCCCTGTGGGAGACTGCACCCGGCATGGGCTTGCCGGTAGCGATCTACCAGCCAGCGATAAACGGCCGGATCACCCGTATAGCTCAACCCAAGCGCGCGCAGCAGCTCAGTTGAATGCGCCAGATGATCCGGGACGGCAGCCGCGCGCTCAACTTGCTCCGGCGATAAACCAAGCAAGCACGCGAGTTCGAAATACCGGCTCACGATCTCCTCCGTCGAGGTGAGGCTCCGAAGTCCACTCGGAACGTAGGTATAGTTCGCCGTTAGCGCCGGAATCAAGAGCACCAGTTCAGGATCGGTTGTCCCGAGAACGTAGCCGGGAGATAACTGGTTGCGAACCCAGCTAAGCATGGCTACATCCGGATTGCTCGCTCGATGATACGGCGCAGTAAGGATCGCGGCATACGACAGCCGCGCAGCCGTTTCGGCGATCAACGCCGCGAGCAGCAGGTACGCAGTGACTCGCAACACTTTTACTTTCCCCTCAAATAAGCGCTCCGCGTAACGGGCCGCAAAACTGGTCAAAAGAAAAAAACAGACCGGGAGAGCCAGGCGCTTCCAGAAATGCCAAAGCTGCGTCTCATAGCCGGAAAGAATTTGGAAGTTCATGCCATAGAGCGCGCCTGCCACCAGCACAGCCAGCACAAAGTACACAGGCTGGTGACGGCATAGTCTCCTGCCCGCAGAGACGAGGGCTATCGTCAAGGCGAGCGCGGCGACTAATGAGAGCGTGTTCGGACGATGAGTATACGCTCCCATGCGCGCCAGAAGGAACGATTGACCTCCCTGTGCTTTTCCGCGCAGCGTCGCAATCACGAAGGGAGCAGAAAGCAAGATCATGAGGGCAAGCGCAACTGCTGCCCGAGTCCAAAGCAGACGCGATTTCCAAACGAGACCGAACACCAAAAGCAGCCCGAGCGTGAGTGCCCAGGCAACGGCGTAGAAGTAGTAGCAGTAAACGACAGCGCCCGATGCTACTCCGGCCCAAATTGCTCGCTTCCACGAGTCCTCTTTTGCAAGCGATTGACCGAGAAGTGCAACGGCTCCGATAAGGACCAGAAAGGAGATTTCCGGCTGCGGTGTGCGAGTCAGTTCCAGAGGGGCAAGGAGAGCGTCGTCACCCATCCAGAAGCTATTCAGCAACCCGAACGGAATTACTAAAGAGCTCCAGGCGATAAGCAGCCGCAGCCCGCGCTCATGGACAAGCGGTCCTGTGAGGCCGTATAAGAGAACAAAGAGCAGCGCCGGGAATACGCAGTCTGAGGCCACGAATGCTCTTCCCAAGCCTCCCAGCAGTTTACCCATCGAGCCGAGCACCGCTTCGGGAATGAACGGAATGCCGGCCGACATCTTTCTGTGTTCATAATTGTCTACTTCAGCGTCGATCCGGGCAGTAGAGAGGAAGCGTTGAGCGGGAGGAGCGTAGGCATGCGTCTCATCAAAGATGAGGGCCGAAACAGCAGGAGAAACCGAGAAAGGAGAGTAGTCGCTGCCATTCTGGCCGATCGCGACCCAGTGCGGAAGAGAGCAAACCGCTGCAACTAGAACGGCGTGCGCCGACAGGATGCCGGGCGCACTATTTGGAACTCTCTGAGGTGGGCGGTTCAGACGATTTGCATCTAGCCGTTTTAGATTTGGAAGCGCCGTCGCACGACGCTTCCTCATTATCGGCGATCAGTTCCGTCCCATACAAACGTAGGAAATGTTTCCCGTCACCGGTTGGGCGAAGTTGACGGCGAAAGAGCTGACGCCCGAGTAGGTGATCCAGAGGCGATTACCGCTTCCGATATCGAACTGCGGACTTGCCGTGCATTCGGGATGAACCAGATAATAGCCGGCAAAGGAGTAGCTGGCAGATTTCGAAGCGGCGAGATTCAGTTCGCCATCCATGTCGCTGTTGCTTTGCGTTCCCGTCTGAAGGCGGCCGCCGTTGATCTGCACGTTATTGGCGGAGTTGCCGACGCCGAAGAAGTTCAGTTGCAGCATTGTCACTTCGTTCGAATCCCACGGTCCGGGGCTGAAGCCTAAGTTCAGCTGCCCGCCTTGTCTCTCGAAGAATGCGTAGGAGCCATCCGGTCCTCCCCTGTTGTCCCAGATAGCGAGCTTGTTTGGACTATAATTGCCGGTTTGCTCGATCCACAGCTCATTACCTATGATGGGACGTTCCCCGAGATAAGGTACTCCCGAGAAGCCCTGATCATAGCGGCCCCAGGTGTAGAAGGGCCAGGTGATCTTGCCGGCAGGCGTTTGATAAATGTCGTTGGTGGTTAATCCATTCGCGAGACCAAACACGCGGGAATTTGTAAACTGGCCGCCGTAGGTCGTGCCCGTCTGGTCGAAATAGGCGGCGGAAAAAGTAAAGTTGTAAATATTCAGGTTGCGAGCGCGCATGAAGTACTCGTCGGTGGGATCGCTCGATGACGGATTTCCGATTCGGGTGCCGGTGATTCCGTGGATAGTGAGAGTCTGGACGTCATTGAAGTCCAGGCAAGTGGCTGCTGACTCGCAATGCAGCTGGTTGATCGTCGCGCTCTGCATCCCGTTAAACCAGATGGCATGCGAATACGTGCTTGGATCGTTTACACTACCGTGACTATCGAATGGGGAACGGTAATGACCATTGAGAGGCAGCATGGATTCCTCTACATAAACCTGATTTGCCAATATGGCTCCCAGGCCGGGCGCTACGGGGTTGTGGATCCAGGAATAAGTACTGGTTGAGCAACCGATGATCCAGACGTTGTCTAATTCGGTTGAACCCGTAAATAAGCCGGGGCCGAATGCGTTTGTGATAAGAACGTGACGCAGAAACGTCTGGATGAAAGTGCCACGATAGTCAACCAGGGCCTGCCCTTGCAACTCCTTGGTTTGCTGTGAGCCGTTTCCGTCGAACACCACGTTCTCGACGGCCATGTACTCGTTGCCCCCTCCATCAGGTTCCTGACTGGTGAATGTTTGCAGGAGGGAAACATTGCTATTGGGGGCCAGGCGGATCACAACGCCCCGACTCGGGTCTCCGCTGTTGGGGTTATTGGCCGAGGCGCCATACAGGAAATCGCCGTACTGCAGGATCAGGGTTCTCGAAACCAGGTAGCAACCGCCGGGAGGCTTCGGCAGCCAGATAAAACGATGGCTGTCTAAGGCAGCCTGCAATGCGTTGGTGTCGTCGGTGAGGCAATCTCCCTTGGCTGAATATGGCTGGGCCAAGACGCTCACAAAAGGCAAGTTGTTGAGCTGAGAATTGAAGTCGGTTTTCGTTTGAGCGAACGACAAAATCGGAATCAGGAAGAATAAGAGGCGGATCGATTTCATGATTTTCCTGGGCTGAAAGGTTTGGAGCGGGCGTGGGCACGCGCTGCACGCTCGTTTCTCAAACGCGAGTATCGAGGCGCTATTCGCGCCCGCTTCGTCAAAGAGCTCCGAAGTTATTGACCAGACGAGCAAACACGATAGCTGGTTCGCTTGTGACTGACTGAGTTTGCGCACGCGTTTGGAAACACGCGAGCTGCAACATCAATACGCGCCATTCGCCAGGAGGACGGTCGTGAGCGTGCGCAGGAGAATGTAGATATCAAGCCAGAGCGACCAGTTCCGGATGTAATACGTATCTTCTGACTGCTGCACATCCAGATCACCGTCACTGCGCGCGGAGACTTGCCACAAGCCGGTGATGCCGGGCATCACGCTTGACCGAAGTGCGCGAAAGCTCTCGGGGAATCCGGCGAGGTGATAGGACGGAAAGGGCCTCGGTCCGACCAGACTGATCTCGCCCCGCAGGACATTCAACAACTGAGGAAGCTCGTCGAAGCTATAGCGGCGAAGAAACCAGCCTACTCCTGGCAGAACCCGTGGATCTTCCTTCAGCTTGTAATATCGAAGCCAGTCGGCTCTCTCCGTAGGATTTGCATCGAGGTGTTCAGAGAGAAGGTTTTCCGCGTCCGGATACATCGTCCGCAATTTGTAGATCTTGATCCTGTTCCCTCCCTTGCCCTGCCGTTGCTGTACAAAGAACGGAGAACCCGGGCTCACGATTTTGATCCAAGCAGCGAAAATTGCGAGCAGCGGAAGGCTGAGCAAAAATGCGGGAATCGAAATCGCGTAATCCAAGGCCCGCTTCAGCAGGCGATTGGAGGGAACCAGAAGATTCTTCTTTACCTCCAGGCCAAGGACACCGCCAATATCGCGCGAAGTGATCCAAAGGCTCTGAATACCGAACAAATCAGGAACCACAATCACGTTCGGGAAAGATAAGTTTTCGACCAGCGCCGAGAGATGTTCGCGCTGCATTCTGGGGATCGCGATCAAAGCTACCTTCGCCCGCCCCACAAACGCTTCGGCCGCGGAGAGCGGCCCCAGGACACGGGTTCCATGAACCGTCGTGCCCCAGGTAACGGGATTATCGTCCAGCATTCCCACCAGCACGAAGCCGAGATCGCGCTCCTTCTGGAGGGTCTTCGCGACCAGTGCACCTGTGCGGCCAGCCCCGAGGATGATGACCGGCACGCCACAAATTCCGCGCTTAATCAGGAAGCGGCGGAGCGGCGCTTCGAGCGCAGGAGCAAGTACGAGCGCGAAGAACATCGTCAGGATAAGCACGCCTCGCGACCACTGCCCGTCGTACAGAGTGTAATTCCACATCAGCAGCACAACGAAAATAGTCGCTGTGGCATACACCCGCCCGCGAATGCGCTGCACGGCGCTCATGCCGTAGCCCGGGTAAAGGCCGACCCAGCCATAAGCCAAAGGAAGCGTTAGCACACCCAGCGCAAGGCCCTGATATTGGGGGGCGTTAAGCGCGATAGGGAAAAGGGAATGAAGAAACAGGCGAACCAGACAGCCCAGGAAAAGAGAAAACTCGAGCGCGAATATGTCGATGAGAATGAGCGATGCTGTTGCCCACGTACGCCTTTTGATCTCCGGGATCGTAACCGTTGGTTGTGCGTTAGCAACACCCATGGCGTTCACATCCTCGACCAAACGACAGAGGACTTCAGACCCTAAGGATAGCAACCGGTGCTATTTGAGTAAAGGTTTCGGAAGTTCTGGAACGATTAAAACCAAACCAAAAGCATCTCGCAAAAAAGGCGGCACGAATCATCAGAAGCTCGCATAATTGATACCAGGAACCATAAATAGCGTTTTTCCCATCCTTATAATCTCTGATACATACAGAAATCCACTGATAGGAACAGTGGAAACGTGGACAGTTTCAGATCAAGTCAGATGAAACGGGTATAAGGTACTGACTCCGACGGCCCCCGGCCGATCTCACGTGGAATCTCTTCTACCGGAGCGCCTTCCGACACAAGTCTTTCTCAGATCCTAAGGGGCCCTGCCCTGGGCCCTGCCCCTGGCGCGAGCAGGCCTGTGCCCTCTGGGTTTTGACTCCCCGTCAATTCGCTACGCGAACCAGCTTCGCCTTTGACGAGCCTTTCGCACACAGACCTTGCTCTTTGCCAATCGGTCAGAGGTTCACTTACGTGAACCCCATTTCCATTAAGTAAAACGAGATTTGCCATCCTTGCACTAGTTGGAATTCAGCAGCTCAGAACCAGGGTACAAACGTATAAAAAGTGGGTGTTCTCTCTAGAAAAATTACCAATATGCGGCGCAGGGCGAACCGGACCGGCAATATTTTGCGATCCCGACAACTTTCAGGGAACGTTCCCCGTCTCAAATAGATGCGGAAACACTACGCCGATATCCTGCAGAGGCCGTACCGGAACGGACGAATATTCTCGCCCGCGCCGACCGGCTTTACTACCGGTCGAAACGGTCCGCAGCGCTAGCGGCGTTTGCATGAAGCCTTTTGTGGTGGGTTGTCCAATAGAGAAAGACAACCGGCAGGAAGTTTTAACGGAGGTTTTCGGTTAGTGTAGCTATTACCCGTGAAGCCCTGTTTCCCGGATCGCTGAAAGCTTAAAGCACACTCCACTGGCCTAAAAATCACCCAGCTCCTCTCGCCAGCTTGCGGCGTATACTTTGCGTCAAGAGCACTCCATCTTCGTCCGCTGCAAACCCAAGCGGGCTTGGGTTTGCAGACGAGCTTCGATCCAAGCACCAATCAATGAGAGCAGAACCCTGCGGAATCACCGGCTTGAGGTTGGCGTATCGTTCCGGATGTTCCGCTGCTCTCTTCTCTAGATCGGCAAACATCCGGTTGAGGTCATAGTCAAAGCGTGCCGCATATTCGTTGCGGATCCGTCGTACCTCGTCCACGATTTCATCTCGCGATTCAGGAAGCTTGCCTTCCAACTCCAGATCTTTCATTCTTGGCCCCCCATCAGTTCTTCCGGCGTACAGATCACCGGTAGTTCATACCCGTGTCGGCTCCAATGCGCCCCGCCGCGCGGCGGATCTCCGCGTTGGCAATGTGCCGGCAATTCCACGTCAGCAAATACTCGCAGCCGTAAACGGTCGCCGTCGCCACATGCAGGACATCATCTGCTGCTTTAGCCGGCATCGGTCGGGCTTCCACCAGCGCCTTGGCTAACTCCAGCATCGCGCCATTCGGACGCAGCACGGCAATGCCGGAAAGCAAGGCGAGACGTCTTTGCGCCAGGTTCGGATCACCGGCCCCGCACTCCTCAAGTACCAACTCGGAGACGAAGAGTAAGAAATCCGCTCGGCACCGCTCCCAGCAGAGCTCGGTCAGCTCCTTCGCATAGATCTCCATCATCAGGCGTCCGCTCCGCTCATCGCTTCGTAAATTCGCCGAAGCTGCGGGTAATTTTGCTCTGCCGAATATCGCTCTTCATAGCGCTGTCGAACCGTTTGGCGCATATCTCGTAAGACGGCAGGGTTGGACAGGAATCGCCTCACCTGCAGCGCAAGCCCGTCCGAATTTCGCGGCTCAAAATGCGCTCCGTTTACGCCATCTTCGATCACCTCCGCAAGGGAGCCCAAACGGGAAGCGACCACCGGTGTTCCACATCCCATTGCCTCTACTACCGTCATCGGGAATCCTTCGTACCATTCGGAGGGCACGATGAGCAGCGCGGCATTTTTTACGAATTGCAAAACTTCCGGTCTTGCTTTGAATCCGACTGCGGAGACGTTGGGCAACTTTCCAGCTTCTGCCGCGACAAATTCGCGAAGTGGCCCGTCGCCAACAATCCTCAGCGGAATGTCGGGGATTTTCTGCCAGGCCCGAAGCAGCGTGGCTAGCCCTTTCTCTGGCGACAGTCTGCCCACGAACAGTGCATACTTCCCCTCGCCACTGCCAATGCCCGGATCGGTCGCCAGAAAGTTCGGCTTCACGACAACTCTCGCGGCGGGTAACCCGCCCTCTATCAGTTTGCTGCGCACGAAACCTGTAGGCGCGATGTAACGCTGCACTTTAGTGTTCCAGGTACCAGCCAGGCGATGAGTTGTTAGCATCGCCGCGACTGTGGCGCTTGCCAGACGGCTTCCGTGATAGCAATTGTGCACGACGCCCGGGTAAGGAACAGAGTGTCCGACGCAATCTTCACAGATGCGCCCTTCTCTCAACAGAGTGGCAGCAGGACAGATCAGGCGATAGTTCTGAACTGTTTGCGCGACCGGCACGCCTGCCCGGTGGGCTGCATAGTAAATGGCCGGAGACACGATCGGAAAAGTGTTGTGGCAATGGATAACATCGGGACGGAACCGTTCAATCGCTTTCTGGAAACGTGCATAGCTATCGTGATTCCAAATTGTCTGTAGCGCGACTTTGACTTTTGATTCTCCTGTGATCGAATCGTTGTGAACCGAATGTTGTTCAACGATATCTCCATGCCGCTGAAGTAAATCGAACTCTGCTAAATAAACCTGGTCTTCGCCTCCGGGCTGCTGATAGAAGTTATGTACCTGAAGGATTCTCACGACGCGGTTACCTGTTGGCCAGCAACTAAATGTGAGCGCTAAAACCCGGCGCATTCCGGGACCTGCCAAACGAGCGCACCATTTGATCCGGCGAAGGTCGAAGCCTCATCGACACGGGCCTGCGAAGAGGCCTATGCGAAACACTGGCGAATGCAATTAGCATGAGCAGCCCGACGCTCACCGCATTGCCCGCGCCGGCGATAATGTTCTCACCGGAAAGACCGAGGGCGAAAGCGGGCAGATAGATGAGAAGAGGCTTGGAGTAACTTCCGCGTTCGAGCCGTGCTCCCTTTACCGCATACACCACCAGCGAGCCGATGAAGACAAGCCAGATCGCGAGACCTATGAGGCCCCACTCATAGATTGCGCGGAGCCATTCGTCATGCAGCGCCCGGTTCGGATCCGGGTTTTTGCTGATGGTTGCGGCTATGAGAGCGCCGTTACATGTACCGTGCCCGAACACAATCTCCAAAGCGGTGCCGTTCTTGATGCTCTCGATCGTTCGCTGGTAGAGCTCATGGCGAAGATTGTAAGTCCCTAATCCTCGCGACTTAAGATTCCCTCCATAGGCATCCGTGATAGCGGCAGCAATTCGATTGGATTGCGCTCTTGCTGCGATGAGCTCCATAATGCCATCGAACTCGACCGTGAATACCGCAAGCGTGATTAACGTCAAGCCGAGAGTGAGGACTTTCATCCACTGCTTCACATCGGAGACAAAGATGGCAAGCAAAGTCGCCGCCAGCAGGCCAACAATCCAGAGACGGCTGCCGTTTAAGAGGACAGAGGCGAAAAGAGCCGCGCACAAGGGCAGTCTTAACGCAGGGCGCAGGGACCTTGAGGCGAGAGCTGCGCAATAAAGGGCTGTGACGAACGCGGCGAAAGATTGGGCGCCGGCAAACGTGGTAAACCGCTCGGTCTCGCCCCCCCAGGAATGAAGGAAAACCCAATGAATGGTGGCAATGGCAAGCGTACCAGCTGTGACAGGAACGACGGTTCTTACGGTGAGAAAGCCCCCCTTAGTCGCTCGCATCAGCATCATGCAAATCAGCAGCGATCCAATCAGGTGCCCAATCAATTTAAGTGCGTATGCGGGATACAGCGACCAAGAAGATGCAATCGCTACATAGACGATCAGAAAACACCAGGCAACGGGAGCTGCGGTAATCTTGGCGTGCCCCGCATAACCGCGGAACCGCCACAGCATCATTACCGGCAGTATCATCGCTTTCGCCGTATTCAGAGCGCCGACGCTGGCACTGAGGGAGCCCAGGTCGATGTTCGAGAGCAGCAGAAATGCAATGATGCTCCAGCGAAGAGGCGCAAAGACGCAGGCCAGGAAAAGGACAAGGTAGAGCAGCAACGGAAGATTCGTCATACGACGGACGCTGGTCTATTTTGATCTGCGACGCACGCTTGAATTCCGTGATCAATGAGATCTGTCACGTGATCCGGAGTCAGACGCAGGGCAACCATTCGCGCATTCTCCCGCATGTGATCGAGTTCTTCGATTGATGTGTCCATGGCGCGCTCAATCGCTTCGAACATCTCAGTGCCGCGATCCGGGCGAAACGTCCAGCCGTTTACATCACTCTCGACCAGTTCCGCTACGGCCTGACCATAAACGCTGCCGAGCACGGGAAGCCCTGCTGCCATCGCCTCATTCACCACCACGCCCCAGGTATCCGCCAGAGTGGGAAGAACGAAAATACCCGCTTTGGCATAGACGCCGGGCAGATCCGCGTACGCTACGTTTCCAAGAAAAAAAAGCTGCAAATTAGGAGGCACAGCGTACTGCTCCAAATACGCCCGGAGTGGACCGTCGCCCGCGAACGTCAAGCCGATGCGCCGGTCTGGATGCAGCGCCGTCCAGCTTGACAACTCCTCCAAAAACCGGACAAGGCCTTTGCGCTCGATGAGCTGTCCGACGTATAGCAACTGCCAAGCCGATTCCGCAGCTCGATCAAGGGAGCAGGCGGCAAAGAGCTCGACATCTGTCGTATACACAATGCGGTGAATCTTGCGGGCCGGAATGCCCAGGCTCTGCAGATACCTCGCACCGCTTGCGCCCGTGACAAGAAAGCCGTCGATCCCGCGATGCAGTATTTTTCGAATCGTCTGACGCAAAGCGCCGCGTCCGTACTCGGTCGACTCAGCGAACTCAGCCCAAACCATCAGTTTCGAACGGCGATGCAGCCGCCGGTAAACCGCTGCCAGGATCGTCCGCATTCCCATCTCCCATGAGATCACTACGTCGGGACGAAACCGCGAGAGCTGGACGACTGTATCGATGGGCACGTGGACATAGAGCGGCTCGCTAAAGCCTTTCGGGTGACGCCACCGCCGATGCAGTGTCACGTTCTTCTGAATGACTACGTCGAGACCCTCCCATTCCAGTTTCCAGGGACGATTACTTTCCATCGGAGTCGAAAGCAGGATGCGCATGTCGCCGTAGCGCTGCGCCAGACGATCGAGTAAAGGCTTGTGATACGGAGCGATCACGTTCATCAGGATTGCCAGCCGCAAGCTGACAGCGGCCTTGGCCGGAGCGCCTGCTGAATGAACGCCCGTCTGGACTGCGTCAGGCATTCGCTTCCCGCAACCTCTTCGAGAATGGATTCAAATGACGGCGCTCGATGACGATGAAGATTCCCACCGCGGCGGCAGCTTGCGAAATCAGCACGGCCCAGGCCATCCCGTTGTAAGAAAAACGCGGCGCAAGGATGGTCGCAAGCAGCGTATTTAGGATCAACGCTCCCACCGTGATCTTTTGAAATTGCCGTTCGAGCCCCAGCACGAGCAGCCATTGGAAACCCAGGATGTTGGTCCAGGCGATCAACGGAGCCCTCATGCTAAGCACCCGGAGCACACTCGCGCTCTCGCCGAAATGAGGGCCCAAGATGATTCTGACGATCAACGGCGCGCCCACCCACAAGATAAGGCCAAGAGCAACGCTGCCCGCGCCGACTATATACAAAGTGAATCGCGTCACCTTCGCTGCCCGGCTCAGAGAAGTCTTCACAAGCGCCGCTGCCCGCGGATAGAGCACAGTAGTCAAGGGCGCGAGTAAGCCCACAGCCGCCGTGCCGATCTTCTCCGCGCCCGCGTAATAGCCGACCGCCCTGGGCGATGCGAATAACCCGAGTACAAACGCGTTGCCGAGCGTATATATGCTGTGCGCGCTACGAAACAGAAACATCGCCCAACCTTCACGCAACATGTGCCAACCTTCGCGCAATCGCGGCCAGCGCAGAGTGTAACGGCGGCGGATGATTGCGTGTCCAATTACAAAAGTCACGGCAGCGGTTATTCCGGTAAGTGCAAATACCTTCCATGCATCCTGCTGGCTATGGACAAAAATGAAAATCCCCCCGGCCGCTACGGCGCGCGCCGAAATGTCCAACAGCGACGCGATCGCCACGCGCTGAATGCCATAGAAATAATAAACAGGCAGCAGCGCTTTGACGATCTCAGAGATTACGGCAACCCATAACAAAACGGGATGCTGGTGAAACAGCGGAACAAAGAGGTAAGCAGCGAACGCTGCTACCAAAGCGACGGCGCTTAACAGGACTTTGGCGCCGGATACTCCGGCGATAATGCTCTCGACTTCCGTTTCGTTCGAGGCGGTCGCAATTTGCCGCGTAGCCGAATATACAAATCCGTAGTCGACCACCAGGTTGCCGTACATGCCGAAAGCCTGTGCCATGGCGACTAAGCCCCACCCGGTCGGCCCCAGGGTACGCGAAAGATAAGGAACGGTAATCAACGGCAGAGCCTGATTCGCGAAATGGATGCCGTACACCGCGACTAGATCATAAAACAGCGCCGCCCGGGCTTTGGCCTCAGCCCAAAGTTTTCTTGCGCGGAAATCCAAACTCAACTATTTTGCTCAACCGGCTGTGAATAGTATTTGCGGTAGTCGCCGTAGTAGTAGTACCCGTGAGTGCTGTTTTTATCGACTTCGTTCAACACGAGTCCGATCGTATTAGCGCGCAACCGCTTCAGCGTGGCAAGTACCGTTGCTACGGCCCGGCGGCTGGTCTGGCCGGCACGCGCCATCACCACCACGCCGTCGACCGCCGTCGCCACCTGCATCGTTTCTGCAAACCCGAGGAGAGGAGGCGCATCCACGAAAATCAGATCAAATTCCTTGACGGCTTCGTCGAGAATATCGATCATCATGGAGCCGATTAAATCAGACGCCCGGCGCGAAGCCGTTCCCGCTGGAAGAACCCACAGCTCCGGCCAGTTCTCCGAACCAATCACGGCGTCCTTCCAGTCGATTTCGCCGAGCAGAGCGTTCGATAGACCCTGCGTTCCATTCAGGTTTAGTTTTTTCTGAATGCTTGGACGCCGCAAATCCGCATCGATGATCAGAGTACGTTTCCCCTGTTCGGCGTGCGCGATAGCCAGGTGAATAATCGCCGTTGACTTACCTTCTGCGGGAGCGGCGCTCGTCAGCAGAATCGAGCGCACATTCCGATCAAAATCAGGTAGCAGGATCGAGTGGCGGAGCGTCCGAATCGCTTCCTCATACGAGGAAATCCCCTCATACTTGCCGCTCGCCGGATACAAGGCGTGCTTGTGATTCGAGCGGCGGCGTGTGACCGCGCCGTCCGCAGGTTCCAAGGCGCCGGAAAAGGCAATTGGTCCCTCAGCTTCGTCCGCTTCCGAGCCGGCTGATGCCGCCGCAAGGGTCCTCGCAATGGGATTCAAAAGCCGCCGCATTTCCTTGACGGTGGGCAGCGTCCCGAGCACGCTCGTATCGAGCGCATGAGCCGCTTGCTCAGGATCACGTATCGTGTTGTCTAATACGTCCGCCAGTACAGCAGCGCAGATCGCAATTACGGACGAAACCAGAAAAGCCAAGATCATGTAGAGCGTCTTGCGGGGGTAAATTGGCGCATCCGGAGGTCTTGCGAGGTCCGCGATCCGGATCGAGCTATTTTGAAATCCCGCGTTTATGCCCGCCTCTTTGATGCGCCGCTCCAGATCGCTGTAAAGAGTCTTGCTCGTTTCCGCTTCACGCTTCAACTGCTGGTATTCGAACGATCTCGCGTTGAGTTGGTCGTACTCCGCTTTCGTCTCGCTGACCGTTTTACCGAGCATCTGTTCTCGCGTCAGCGCCTGCCGGTAATCCGTTTCCACGCGCTGCGCCACGCTCCGGCGCATTTCTTCAAATTGCCGTTGAACTTCCGCCAGATCGTTCGCCGCTTTCCTGTATTCCTGGTGTGCCGGTCCGTATACCGAAGCCACCGTCGCCAGATGCTGCTTTGCCTGATTGACCCGATCCTGCAGCCGGTTCAATTCCTCCCCCTGCCCGGAAACCTCCGCGGCGGCCACCGATCCAGATTGCAAGCTGTGAAACGCAGCCTCCTTCCGGACGCGATCGCCTTGCGCGTTAGTGAATTCGGTGTTGAGCTGAAGGAGCCGCGAGGAAAGGATGTTGGTCTTGTCCTCAGGATTGATGACGTTCAGTTCACGCTCAAACTGCGCCAGAGCCATGTCTGAGCGCTCCATTTTTGCTCGTAGCTCATCGAGCTGCTTCTCCATGAACGTGGAAAGAGCATTGGACGATTGGATGCGAATCTCGAACGTGTGCTCCAGGTACGACTGTGAAATGGCGTTCGCCACATCCGCCGCCAGCTGAGGATCGGGCGAACGATAACTGATATCGAGAATGTAGGTGTTTACCGGCCGGGAAATCTTCAGTTTATTCAGGTAAACCGGCGCATCCGACTTCCGGCGGGCACGTTCAGCAGGCAACTTGGCTAACTGCTTCTCCTTTTGGAGAAGGTTGAAGCGCTCGGCCACCGGACGTAACACTGCATCCGACTGGATAAGCTCCCCCTGGGTTGCCATGAACGCGTCCGCGTCGTCGCCGGTCAATCCTTGGGATGCTTCCTGCCCAACGACGCCCGCCGGAATACGGCGGTCCACATCGATCTTCGCGGTCGCCTCATAAATAGGAGTCAGCCGGGACGCGATCAGGTATGTGAGCAGCAGGCACGTCGCGACGAAGCCGATGATCCGCCACTTCTGCCGGTAGATGACCAGCAAATAATGGGTCGTCGATACAGACGGGCGCGCGGCTTCAAACTCGGGATAAGGCTGCGGATCGAAGTACTGCGGCAGACGTCGGGTATCGATCAGCGGGGACGGGGTACGCTCAAGATCCTTCATGCGATCCGTCTTATTTCCAGATCAGAAGACCCGTCGCTGTCGAAACTCCGAACCCGGTCAGAGTTTTCACTGTCTCGGCGGAAATCCTCTTACCCTTGCTGTCGGGTACGTAGAGAATGTCGTTGGTCTGCAAGGCAATGTCCGGCGCTTTGTGTTCCAGGATGCGAGTTAGTTCGACCGGTATTTCACTGCGCCCGTTCTTGCCCGCTTCCTTCCGGTAAATGTAGGCATCTTTGTTGGTGTAAGGCAGCAAGCCTTCAGTCATGGCGATCAGCTTCAAGACTGTCGTGTCGTTGTCGTCCCCTATTAGAAAGGCTCCGGTCTTCTTGACATTTCCCAACACGTAGACCCGGCCCGCTTCCGGCACCCGGATCTCTTCGCCACCATGCAGCCGGATATTCAGCGTCGGGTCGGCTTCATCGATCAAGCGTTTGACGGAAATGCGCTGGATAAGTGAACCCGCCGCGGTCCCCTGCGAGTGAGGGCGGGATACCAGAATCTCAGGACCCGCGTCCTGCCCTAGTCCCTCGGCTCGCGTCAGCGCATCGAGGAGCGTCACTTCACCTGCCGCCTGAAACGTAATCGGATGCCGTACGGCTCCGAGCACGCTGACCGGCAAGCTCCGGTATTCCGCGACAGAAACCGAAACCACGGGCCGGACAAGAAGCTGTTCCCTAACCAGCGCTTCCGAGATTTGCGTCTCGACCTCGCCCGGAAGCTTATTGGCCACCGGCAATTTCTCCCTGAGAAGCGGAAGCGAGAGAGTTCCATCTCCCAGCACTCTAAAATTCCGGGTCAGTTCCGGGCAGTCGGCAACTGAAACGCTAAGCAGATCGTCCGCCCCTATCCGCTGAATTGGCAAATCCAGAGGCTCGGATGTGGCAGCCGTCAGCGAGGCAGCGGCCCCAGGTGTGGACACGGAGACTATAGAGGATTGGCCCGGGGTCTGGCCGTAAGCAAGCCCGATCATCATCAAGCAAAGTGCGATCTGTCTCATTCAGGATGCATTCGAACGTTGAAGGGACACGTTCTCAAAGTTGTTCGATTCTCCAGGCTGGACCGCTCAGTCCTCTTATTCTAACCTTTATTCACTGATCGACGGGCAAATCAACCACCTTAGCGGAAATTATTCCAAGCACATGATTTGAAGCTATTTGCAGTTGAAAACTCAATAATTCTGGATAATGCGAAATCAGTACCGCCCGTTTCAATCGCTGGTCCTACCGTCACCGGTACGCGTCAGGGGCACCGATGCAACAATGAGGTTTCATTCAGTCCATGGACTCCTTAGTCGTTATCGAGAACGCAGGCGGACTGGCGCAGCCTCGGCTTCCAGAGTGGCTTCGAAAGGGCCGCACGCACTTTGAATCGGTGCACGCGCTCAAGGCGGATTTTCGAGAGCGGCGTCTGCATACCGTTTGCGAGTCCGCACGTTGCCCGAATGTACACGAGTGTTTCTCGCGAGGTGCTGCCACCTTTATGATCCTAGGCAACTTATGCACGCGTGGATGCGCATTTTGCTCGGTTCCCAAGGGTTCTCCCGCCAAACGCGAGTTCACTCTCGATGCGAATGAGCCGCGCCACGTGGCCGAAATGGCAGCCCGCATGAAGCTGCGCTATGTAGTAATCACCTCCGTCAATCGGGATGATCTGGCGGACGGGGGTTCCGTTCACTTTGCCGAGACCGTACGCCGAGTCCGAAAGGCGCTTCCGGCAGCCCAGGTCGAAGTGCTCACTCCCGATTTCTGCGGAGACATGTCCGCCGTTGCACGCGTTCTCGACGCCGGGCCCCACGTCCTTAATCACAACATGGAAACAGTGTCACGCCTGTATCGCCGCGTTCGTCCGCAAGCGGATTACCGTCAATCGTTGGAGGTACTTCGTTTCGCAAAGCAATATCGGCCAGGCGCATTGACCAAATCGGGCCTGATGGTCGGGCTGGGCGAGTCCGTATCAGAAGTCGAGGAACTACTGCGGGACATTCGGGAATCGCAAGTCGACGTCGCGACACTCGGTCAATACCTCCAGCCAACCCGCCGCAATCTGCCGGTTGCCGAGTACGTGCCCCCGGCGCAATTCGACCGCTATCGGGATTACGGAATGGGGCTGAACTTCAAGATGGTCTTCAGCGGCCCGTTCGTGCGCAGTTCCTACATGGCTGATCAAGTGAATCACGCGGCCACCCAGGAGCATGCTTAGGCTCCCGCCTGACTCCGCGGCTCATTACCGGCGAGTCTTCCTGCACAGTTTGCTTTCGCTCGCGACCGCGGCTCTCCTGCTGCTCGCTCTCCCGCGCTTCGACTGGCGCTGGCTGGCTCCTCTCGCGCTCACACCGCTGCTGGTCGCCTTAGCGCGAACCACCGATGCGGGGCAGCGATTCGTTTTTGGGTGGGGCGCCGGGATTTTCTTCTGGTTCTTCCTTTGTACCTGGATCCAGTTTGTGCTAGCCATTCACGGCGGCATGGGGTCTCTGGGGGGCTGGGGCTGCTTCCTTCTCTTCGCCTTGTACAAGGGGCTGCACCTCGGGGTGTTCAGCTGGCTGGCTGGACCGTTGATGCGCCGCTCCTACGCGGTCCCCGCAGTGGCTGCGCTCTGGACCGGTATCGAACGCACACACGGAACGTTTGCCTTCGCCTGGCTCGATCTTGGTAACGCCGGGATCGACATGTCGCTTCCGCTGCGACTCGCTCCCTTTGTGGGCGTCTACGGTCTGTCGTTCGTCTTCGCGATGACGGCCGCAGGCCTGGCCTGCGTCATTCTGCGCTATCCCCGCTTCCGGTTGCTACCGTTGGCTCCGCTCTGCCTGCTCTCGCTCTTGCCCGTTATTCCTGAAGGCAAACCGGCAACGCAAACGGTGCTTGTCGTTCAGCCGGATATTGATCCCGCCGGCGAATGGACCGGGATTCTGCAGGAACGAACCCAACAGCAGCTCAGTCTGCTGTCGAATGTCATCGCAGCGCCGCTCGTGATCTGGCCCGAGTTGCCCGCTCCGCTCTACTATTACGACGACCGCGCATTCCACGATGCTGCTTCGGCCATCGCCCGGCGTCATGGCTATTTTCTGTTCGGAACGGTAGCCTATACCGGCGAGCATCAGCCCTTAAACACGAGCCTGCTGCTTGGGCCGGACGGGTCGGAACAGGGCCGCTACGACAAAATCGACCTAGTGCCGTTCGGCGAATTTGTTCCGCCCCTTTTCTCTTTCGTGAACCGTATCACTCGCGAAACCGGCGATTTCGTTCCTGGTCACGACATCAAAGTCCTGCCGGCCGGGGGGGCGAATCTGGGTGTTTTCATCTGTTACGAGTCCGCTTTTCCCGACCTGGTGCGCCAGTTTGCGGCGCAAGGAGCAAATGTGCTGGTCAACCTCTCGAATGACGCCTACTTTGGACACTCGGAGGCTCGCGAGCAGCATCTGCTGATCGCCCGGATGCGCGCTGTCGAGAATCGCCGTTTTCTCATACGCTCTACCAACGACGGCATCACCGCTTTGATTGACCCGGCAGGCCGCATCATTCGCCAACTGCCGAAGTACCAGCAACTCGCGTCGCTCATGCGGTACGGGCTGGTGAATGAAACCACCTTCTATACCCGGCACGGCGACTGGTTTGCCTGGGACTGCCTCGGTCTGAGCCTTCCCTTAGCTCTGCTGAACGTATTCCGCAAAGCCCATGTGAAGCCCTAAAAGTCGATCGAGATCGCATCTATACTGGGTTCGATGCCCTTGAAAGATATCGACCGCCAGTTCGGATTTAACACCCGCGCCCTGCACGCCGGCTATGATCCCGATCCAACCACGCACGCGCGGGCAGTCCCGATTTATCAAACGACATCATTTACCTTCGAAGACTCAGAGCACGCGGCACGGCTGTTCGCGCTCGAGCAGTTCGGCAACATCTACTCTCGGATCATGAATCCTACGACCGCCGTCCTCGAGGAACGCATCGCTTCACTCGAAAACGGCGTGGCGGCACTCGCGCTCGCCAGCGGACAGGCGGCCCAATTTCTCGCTTTAACGACCCTGGCAGCACCCCGGGACCGGATTGTTTCTGCGAGCACGCTCTATGGCGGAACTTTCACCCAATTCGACGTGACAATGCGCCGCCTGGGCTATGATTTCGCGTTCGTCGAGCCCGACGACCCAGAGAATTTCCGCAAGGCGATCACTCCCAATACCAAGCTCCTGTACGGCGAAACGATCAGCAATCCGCGCAGCAACGTGCTCGACATCGAAGCCGTGGCTAAGATCGCTCACGAGTACGGCATCCCGCTCGTCATCGATAACACTTTTGCCACGCCCTATGTCACACGGCCAATCGATTATGGCGCGGATATCGTACTGCACTCTCTTACCAAATTCATTGGCGGTCACGGCACTTCGATCGGGGGCATCATAGTCGACAGTGGCAAGTTCCCATGGAACAACGGGAAGTTTCCACAGTTTACGGAGCCATCGCGCGCTTATCACGGCATGAAGTTCTGGGACACGTTCGGCAAAATCAGCTTCATCATCAAGGCCCGCGTCGAGGGGCTACGAGATCTCGGCCCCTGTGTCAGCCCGTTCAATTCATTTCTCTTCCTGCAAGGGGTTGAGACACTTGGCATGCGCATGGACCGCCATTTGGATAACACGATTACCTTGGCGCAGCACCTCGAACGGAATCCAGCCGTCGCCTGGGTGAAATATGCCTCGCTGAAATCGAGCCCTTATCACGCGCTTGCACAGAAATACACGCCCGAAGGCGCTGGCGCCGTGTTCTCTTTCGGCTTAAAGGGCGGATATGAAGCTGCGAAGAAATTCATCAACAAGCTGAAGGTTTTCTCGCATTTGGCCAATGTCGGCGACGTGCGCAGCCTCGTCATCCACCCGGCGTCGACAACGCACCAGCAGTTAGGCTTAGTCGAGCAGGAGGCAGCCGGGGTATCGCCGGAACTGATCCGGCTCTCGATCGGGCTCGAAGATTTAGAAGACCTCGTCTGGGACATCGACCAGGCGCTCAGTTAAGATCCCGATGCGAGCGCGAGCAGATTGTAGCGCCGGCAGCGCCCTCCAGTGCTGCCACATGCCCGCGCCCACAGACTGACACGCCGCTAGCTTAACTTTGCGTCACGGTTATGCACCTGGGCAGGAGGGCTCGTGGCTTCTACTGCTTTAAAGTGCCCGCTGATACGGTAAGTATGGCGGGCGCCCTTTGGCACCACCCAAGAGTCGCCCGTTTCGAGCCGGACAGTTTGCCCTTCCAGGTCGAGTTCGGCGGAACCTTCCAGAACATAGCCGACGACCTCATAGTCACGTGTGGCGTTTTGTTCGTGCTCGTGACCCGCATTCTCGTCCCATAGGCGCATGGAAACAGATTTCCCCGAAGCCAGGTATTTCTGGCCGAGCTCACCCTTGGGCGAGTGTTGTGAATCGATCTTGGTAACGGTTGAATCGCTCATGCCTCGTAGACGGAAATCCGGACGGGTTTGAACGGAATTTGATGGTCTAAACGGTGACCCAAGCCTGTTTCGCCGCGCTTTCGGCCACTTTCTCCAACAGGATCATGCCGTGCAGCCCGTCGGCAAACGTCGGATAATCGATCGGAACGGACGGGTCTGCTATTTTCGCGTAAAAGTTCTTGAAAACCTGCTTATGAGAGTCGTCGTAACCCTCGCTATGTCCGCCAGGCAGGTCCGCGAATTTCGCAGCTTCCGGGTAAAACAGAGACGCGTCCTTGATGAGGAGCTGATTCGGTTCGTTTCGATGGCCGATCCACAAGGTGTCCGGCTGCTCTTGGTCCCAGGCTAATCCGGCCTTCGTGCCGAAGATCTCAATAGCAAACTTGTTCTTTCTACCCGCCGACATCTGGCTCACGGTAAACGCTCCGCGCGCTTTTGCACCGAGGCGCAGCATCACCATTCCGAAGTCTTCGGTATCGATCGGGAACTCATCGAATTCGCCCTCGACCCCCTTCTTGCCGGAAAACGTCTCGACAGATCCTTTGGGCCGCTTGCGCGTCTCGTGAAAGATCGCGAGGTCCGCGCATACTGCCGTGATGTCCAGCCCCGTCAAGTGCTGGATCATGTCCATCCAGTGCGAGCCGATATCGCCCATCACGCGTAATTTGCCATTTGACTTTGCATCCAGACGCCAGTTCCAGTCGGTGTCATAGAGCAACCAGTCCTGCGAATACGTGCCTTGCACGATGAGGATCTCGCCTAAATCGCCGTGCGCGATCATCTGCCTTGCTTGCTGCAGAACGGGGTAAAAGCGCAGATTATGCTCTACGCAATTCACTGCATTCTTCTGTTCAGCTGCGGCCACGAGCTGCCTGGCTTCGGCGACATTCATTGTCATCGGCTTTTCACACAGCACAGCTTTGCCTGCCTCGATCGCGGCTAGCGACATCGGGAAATGGTCCACATTCGGTGTACAGATGTGAACGGCAACAATCTCTTTATTCGCGAGTACATCGCCGAGATTGCTGGTGGAAAAAGGGATGCCGTTGCTTTCGGCAAACTTGGCAGCGGTCTCGGGGCGGCTACCTACCACTGCGGCTATCTCCACATTCCCCAAGCGGCGTACATTTTCGGCATGTACTTTGCCCATGAATCCTGTTCCTACGATTGCTGTTTTGATTTTTTTCAAGTCGCTGATCCCTTCTGAAATCTTTCCGTCGATCCTCGCACCAGAGTATAAGGCCGAGCTCTTCTTATATGCCCATATCTCTATTCGGCTGTTCTCGCGTTTGACATTAACTCCTCCGTGAAACCTTTATGCAAAGCTCGCTATTCCGGTGATATGCCCGCTGCAATTTTCCATCATTTGCTAGCACTTTTTACAGATTTACATAGCAGTCACATGTCGAACCGTTTACCAATGTCCATGGAATGTGTTGTTTGTGCAATCAGGAACTTTCGGTCTGTCACGTGCATCTGAATTAGCGAAGGCTGGAACAATGCCCGAAACGCAAACCACGGCAATCGCAATCACCACGGAATCTCCCCGCACCGCCAGATTCCTTCGCTCGAACCAGGTTTTTCTGGCGCGGGCGGGAGCTTGGGCAACAGACACCGCTCAGGAATTTGCTGCTCTAGTGGCCGCCCTGATGGGACCCGCGGTGTTCTCAGCGTATGCGTTTGCAGCGTGGAGCCTCGCCTCGAACCTCGGGTGGACTAGTACGTTCTTCTTCTCGTCCGGTCCATTATCCAACTGGTTAGTTTGGCTTTGTTTCGCAATTCTGATCAACGTTGCAGCCAGTATTCTACGCCGGCATACAGAGCAGATCAGCTAAATCTTTAGGACGCGGCTTGCGGTCACAGGTACGGCAGAAAACAGTCTTTGCAAAGCGTTTAGGCCCTAAGAGGGTCAGATGATTTCAGGCGAAGGCTGTTTTCCTTTGTTATTCTCGATTTAGGAAACCTGCAGTTTCATGTCTTTTAGCTCGCGTTCGTACGTGAATCCGTATGTCCCGTCGAATCGCTTCCCCACCGGGGTAAAATGGCTACTCATTGCGACGATTGCGATATCGGTCCTTAACTTCATTCTGAGCGCGAGCAAGCCCGATCTAGCATTTCTACAAAACTTTGCTCTTGTTCCGGCCCAGGTGGTAAGAAGACTGGCCATTTGGGAACTGGCTACGTACCTGTTCCTGCACGCCGGCATTTTCCATGTCTTATGGAACATGCTGGCTCTTTGGATGTTCGGAGCGGAATTGGAACGCACGTGGGGCACGCGGCGTCTGGTAAGTTTCTACTTTGCCTGCGGCGTACTGGCAGGAGTGATGGTCGTCATTACTGCCTACCTTTTTAGTGGAACAAACGTCCCAATTGTTGGCTCCTCAGGCGCCGTGTTTGGCATTTTGGTCGCATATGGAGTTTTGTTCCCGAATCAGACCATGCTGTTTGGATTTTTGATCCCGATCAAGACGAAATACTTCGTGATGATTATCGGGGCGGTCGTGCTGCTGCAGTCGTATCTGGCAGTGGCGGGCGGTCAAGGTGCAGCAGAGGTAATCGTGAGCCTGAGCGGCCTGGTGGTGGGATATCTGCTTCTGCGCGGACGGATGCTGCGGGGGCGCATCAGCAACCCGGTGATGGCGGGTTACAAGGACTGGAAGCTACGGCGCGCCAAACGGAAGTTTGAGGTTTACCTCCGCAAGAAGGATTCTAATCGCGATCGCTGGGTCCATTAAGCCCGGCAAAGGTTGTAAGTCATGAAATATTCGTTTCTCGTTGCAGGCCTCCTGAGTTGGGCTATGGCTTTCACCGTCCTGCCGTCCGCAGCGCTGGGCCAGGAAGCCCCACAAAGCCAAAGCGACGATTCAGTGGCCAAACCGAAGAAACCCGCAGAGACTGCCCCACCTCCAGCCGAAGCGCCCATTCCCTCGGAGTACAAAAAGCCGAAGGACATTCCGGCTGACACGCCTACCTTCCGGTCGGATGCGACGACGGTCAACGTGGACGTCTCCGTTCTCGACAGTAAGAACCAGTTCATCCACGGCATTCCTGCAAATCAATTTCGGATCCTGGAGGATGGAGTGCCGCAAAAGATCAGCCAGGCAGGTCTGAGCGAAGCGCCGATGACCATTTGCATGCTCATCGAGTTCAGCGGACGCTTTCAGCAGTTCTGGAGCTATGGCTGGTACGAAACGTTACAAGCGTCCTATACTTTTTTGCAAACGTTGAAGCCGAATGATAATGTAGCCGTCGCGACTTATGATCTCCACACAACAATCCTGTCCGACTTCTCTCCCGATAAACGCATGGCCGAAGAAGCGATGTCCCGCCTGCGCATACCCGGCTTCAGCGAGTCGAATGTCTTTGATGCGCTGACCGACATGGCTGACCGTATGTCGAACATCGAGGGCCGCAAAGCGATTCTGCTGATTGGTACCGGGCTCGACACCTTTAGTAAGCTCACTTTCGACAAGGCTCGCAAGTCACTGCAGGAATCTGGGGTGCCGATTTACACCATCAGCATTTTGCAGATTGCGCGCATGGCACTCGAAGGCAGCGGGGGCATGGGGGCGGCCATTCAGAACATGGACTTTCTGCAAGCGGACAATGAAATGAAGACGTTTTCGAAAGAAACAGGAGGACTGAGTTTCTTTCCGCGCTTCACCGGTGAGTACCCGTCCATATTCAGGCAAATCGAGCAAACGCTCCGCGATCAATACTCGTTTGCGTATCACCCAACGAATGTCGCCCGGGACGGCAAGTTTCGTCACATAAAGGTCGAGTTAGTTAATCCCGAAACCAACGAGCCTTTCCGGCAGCTTGATGCCAAGGGCAAACCCGTGAAGCTGCAGATTCTCGCAAAAGCCGGATACAAGGCCCCGAGAGAAGTCGACTAGACAAAAAAAGTATTCTGTCAAGAACTGAATCCTCTGCGCTTTGAACCGGATAGAGAAGCGTTGACAGGTTGCGTCGAGCTCTGTTAAGGTCTCTGAGTCTCGATGCGGTCCGCTTCTCCTTATCGCGCTTCCAACCAGGCCACGATTTTGCTCGTGGATGATAACACAGACGGGATCTTGGCCCGCAGCTCCGTGTTGCAGGAGTTAGGCTACAAAGTCATTCCGGCCCGATGCGGTTCGGAGGCTCTGAAACTCGTCGACACGGAGACGTTCGACCTGGTAATCACGGATTATAAAATGTCGCCGGTAAATGGTCTCGAACTGATCAAGAAACTGCGCGAGAACAACTTTAGAAACCCAATCATTCTACTCAGCGGTTTTGCCGATAATCTGGGCTTGCGAGCCGACACGACCGGCGCCGATGTAGTGATACAAAAGAGTGCAAACGAGATTGTGACGCTCGTCCGCCACACGAAGCGCCTGTTGAATGCGCCGCGAAAGCCAGCGAGTTCTCTCGGGGCGCGCACTTCCCGCAAGAATCAAGTAAAGTAAGCCGCTTAAATAAAGTCCTCTATATTGGCGTACATGGTGTTTGTTGTTCGCGGATGGATGCGAGGGGCAGCCGTTGCGCTTTGTGCCCTGGGGATGCTTGCCGCTGCTGCGAGGCCACCCCGAGTCCGGGCGGTGAAGTCCGTTTCATCCAGTTCACCGCTCCTGCGCTCACTCTCGCTGCATGACCGGATTGCACAGCTAATCGTCGTGCGGGGATACGGTGACTACCCGGCGAGCGATAACCGCGAGTACCAGCGGTTCCTCCATTACATCAAGGAGACGCACGTGGGAGGATTCATTGTTGCCGGGCGGATTCGCAACGGCGATGTGATCCCGGCGCAGCCGTTTGAAATGGCGGCCTTCGTCAATCATGTGCAGCGCCTCGCGAAGACGCCTCTGCTGGTTGGGTCCGACTTCGAAAGAGGCGCGTCGATGCGCGTCGCCCAGACGGCGCGTTTCCCATATCTGATGGCGTTTGGTGCGGCTGGCGATGTAGCGGCCATCAGGCAACTCGGAGCCGCCACCGCGCGAGAAGCTCGCGCTCTCGGCGTCAATTGGGCTTTCGCGCCGGATGCGGATGTAAACAACAATCCCGATAACCCGATCATCAATACGCGATCGTTCGGCGAGGATCCGCAGAAGGTAGCCGATGACGTGGCTGCTTTCATCGACGGCGCGCATGCCGATCACGGCAGCTACGTGCTGCTGAGCGCCAAACATTTTCCCGGGCATGGCGATACTGCGGAGGACAGCCACATGCAGCTGGCGCAACTCAACCAGCCCAAAGAGCGCATTGAATCGCTGGAGCTGGTTCCGTTTCGCGCTGCAATTGCGCATGGCGTCGATTCGATTATGACTGCGCATCTGGCGGTTCCCGCCTTTGAGCCGGAGCAGAAACCCGCGACTGTTTCCCGCAACATCCTGACGAATCTCCTTCGTGATGAATTAGGTTTCAAGGGCCTTGTCGTGACTGATGCGATGGAAATGCAAGCCGTGGCGTCGATGTATTCGCCAGGCGAAGCAGCCGTGCGCGCGATCGAAGCAGGAGCAGATGTGTTGCTCATGCCAACCGACCCGGATGCTTGTATCCGCGCCATCATGAGCGCCGTGGCGCACCGTCAAATCTCGATCGAGCGCTTGAACGCGAGTGTGCAAAAAGTCTTGGCGGCGAAACAGAGAATCGGCGTGTTCCGCAATCGGACCGTGAATCTGGATCACATTACCGACGATCTCGATGCGCGCAAGCTTGACGAACTTGCCCAGAGTGTCGCCGAACGGGCCTTCACGCTGGTGAAAGACGAAGCGCACCTCTTCCCCATGCCCTCCGCCGAAGGCTCCTGCCTTGTTGTGATGAGTGAAGGCGAGTTCTCCAGCCGCGGACAGACACTGCTTCAGAAGCTAAAGGCAGGCAGCGCAGCGCCGTTGACCGTTTACGTGACACATCCTTCGATGCCCGACAGCCTGTTAGCCGATTTCGCCAATGATATCGGGCATTGCAAGCAGGTTTATGTCACGACATTTATTACTGTGGGAGCTAATCGCGGGAATGTAGCGTTGCAAGGCGGGCTGGCTTCGTTTCTGAAGACGATACTTTCCGGCACGGTTCCGGTGGCGCTTATCTCGTTCGGCAACCCGTATCTGCTGCGTGATTTTCCGGCGGTTTCGACGTATGCGGCCACATTTAGCGTTGCATCGAGCTCCGAAACGGCCGCCGCGCAAGCCATGCTCGGCAATATCGCGATTTCGGGCAAGCTGCCGGTCTCAATTCCCCCTTTGGCCAAAATCGGCGACGGTCTGAATGTACCGGCCAAAGCGAAGCCAGCATCTAACAGATCGGAATGACAAAGATAAATTGGCTGGGCCATTCGACTTTCGAGCTCACTTTTGAATCCGGCGAAGTTCTCCTGCTTGATCCGTGGATAGAGGGGAACCCCGCTTATCCGAAGGAGTACAAGGTGTCCAGGGTGGACGCGATAGCGATTTCGCACGCCCATTATGACCACGCGAATGACGTTCTTCCGCTGGCAAAGAAGTTCGAGCCGAAGATCATCGCAATTTTCGAGACAGCCTCTTACTTCGAGAAGAAGGGCGCGAAAAATACGGTGAGTATGAACAAGGGCGGCACAGTCGATCTAGGGTTTGTGAAGCTGACGATGACTCACGCTCTGCATAGCTGCTCGATTAAAGACGGCGACAATCTGATCTACGGCGGTGAAGCGGCGGGCTACGTTCTGACCTTCAAAGACGGACGCACCGCCTATTTCGCAGGCGACACGGCGCTCTTTTCAGACATGAAGCTGATCGGCGAAATTTACCAGCCGGAACTGGCCTTCCTTCCTATCGGGGACCACTACACGATGGGACCTCATGAGGCTGCTCACGCCGCGCGTTATCTTGGCGCGAAGAAAGTGATTCCGATGCACTACGGCACATTTCCCGCGTTGACAGGCCGACCCGAGCAGGTGGCTGAACGTCTGAAGAAAGATGGGATTGAATTGTGGACGTTAAAGCAGGGCGAACCGGTTAACTGGTAACAAGCTTCATTGATAATGCTGCACAAGCACCTGGTTGAACCCCGTCTTCCGAAGCGAATCGCGGGTGCTTGACAGCTCTCCGGCATTGCGGATCGGGCCGACGATGACGCGATACATGTTGGCTTCGCCAGGCTTTGCGACGGCATGAGCCCGGAACCCTTTTCTGCGCAACACCGACGCAACCGCCAGCGCATGGTCGCGCGGCACGGCCGTCACCTGCAGGAACTCCTGTCCACTTTGCGGCGTGAACCCGTCCGGCTTCGGGGCGCTCGTGGGTACAAGTTCATTCCCGGCAGCCTGGGTCTTCGAATTCTTTTTCCGGCGGCTACCGAGAAGATCCTCTGCACTCTTTTTCGCCGGGGAGGCGTCCGCGCCTGCGGTGCTCGAAAGAGACGCATCGTTGGGCGGCACAGAATGGGTTTCGCCAACTTGGCCTACCGCCGGCTGAGTACCGGTCATCGCAGCGGCCGATTCCGCATTGGCGATTGCTTTCTTCGAACCCGGACCCCGGCCAACCATATAGCCACCGGTGAACGCGATTCCCAGCAGAACCGCTCCAACAAAGAAGATTCCCAGAAGCTGCTTGTTTCCCAGCAGAATCTCTGTTTCGCGCTCGTTGCTCTGCAACATTTCTAATTTGAATTGTACTGAAGATTTTTGCGCCTGTAAGTAGGCCCCGTCGCGTTACTCTACTAATAAGCTATGTGTGTTTGGAGAAGGTCTTTCTTCTTAGCCGGCATTATTCTCTTGTGGGGCGTTCAATTAGAAGCCAAAGCGGGAGAGGCGTCGCCCAATCCGCTTCCCGGCATGCCGCCTGTGATGGACCAGAACAATGTCTACTCGGCAACTGCACCAGGGATGCTCAGCCCCGCTGTCAAGAGCTTTCCATACCGCGTGTACGTTCCGAATTCCAAGAGCGATACCGTCGATGTAATCGATCCGGAAACTTACAAGATAGTCGAGCATTTCGCGTTACCGAAACACTCGAAGTCGCTGCTCGAACCGCAACACGTTGTGCCTTCCTGGGATTTGAAGAAGCTGTGGGTGGCGCAGGACTTAGGCGATCAGCTTACGATGATCGATCCAGCGACGGGCAAAGCAGGGCAGACGATCCATGTCGACGATCCGTACAACATGTACTACACGCCCGATGGAAAATACGCGGTTGTCATGGCTGAGCGCGAGAAGCGCGTGGACTTCCGGGATGCGCAGACTATGGCCGTAGTGAACAAAGTTCCTGTGAACTGTGAAGGCGTGAATCATGCGGACTTCACTCCGGACGGCCGCTACATGATTGCGACTTGCGAATTCTCGAGCGAGTTGCTGAAGATTGATGTCGCGGCCCAGAAGGTTATTTCCCGGATCAAGCTCGAGCCGAAAGGCATGCCGCAGGACTGCCGTCTCTCACCAGACGGGAAAGTGTTCTACGTCGCGAATATGGACTCCAATGGCGTGCACGTGATCGATGCCGACGCGTTCAAGCAGATTGAGTTCATCAAAACGGGTAAAGGAACACATGGCGAATACTTCAGCCGCGACGCGAAAACGATGTACATATCGAATCGCGGAGAAGGAACGGTTTCGCTGCTGGACGTCGGCACGCGGAAGCTGACCGCGAAATGGGTCATCCCCGGCGGCGGAAGCCCCGACATGGGTGGAGTGTCACCTGACGGGAAAAAGCTCTGGCTTTCCGGACGTTACAACAGCGAAGTATATGTGTTCGATACGACCGACGGTAAATTGCTAAAGCGTATCAACGTGGGCAAAGGGCCGCATGGATTATGCGTCTATCCCCAGCCCGGTCGTTATTCGCTCGGCCACACCGGAAACATGCGTTAGGAGATCGTTCGCCAAGTCCCTATGCTTTCAAGAGATGAGCCAGAACCCTGGCTGCGAGGGCCGATCGAGGGTGTTCATCCGCTCGTAATGCCTGTTTTGGCCAGCTTCGCGCAAGTTCGCGAGGATCTAGCCAAGCACACGGCCGGACTCTCGCCTGATGCCGCGTGGACGAAAATGGGCGGCGCCTCGCTGGGCTTTCACCTGAAGCATATCGCCGGGAGCGTGGACCGCTTGACAACCTACCTGCTCGGTCAACAGCTGAGCGACAAACAACTCGAAGATCTACGCAATGAGTCGGAGCCCGAAGGCGATGCCGGTGAACTCGTGGCACAAGTGGATCGCCAGCTCACAAGGTCAGAAGAGCAGCTTCGCCGCCTCGACCCGGCTGCGATTTATGGTCCCCGTTCGGTAGGCCGCCGTGCACTGCCGACCACGGTCATAGGTTTGCTTGCCCACTTGTGCGAACATACCCAGCGTCATCTGGGACAGGCAATCACTCTCGCCAAGATGCTCAGGCAGCAGTAACAAATGTCCGACTTCACGCGGCTTCTCGCGGGGAATCGCAATTACCGCTGGACGTGGATGGGACAGATCGTCAGCGAGGCAGGCGATCACTTTAACAACGTCGCGGTCTTGAGCCTGGCGCTCGACGAGACACACAACGGAGCAGCTATTGCCGCGTTGATGCTCTCGCGCGCGATTCCGGCTATTCTTGTGGGCCCGTTTGCCGGCGTGTTGCTAGATCGCTTTGACCGCCGCAAGATGATGATCGCTAGCGATCTTGTGCGAGGCGTACTCGCTCTAGGTTTCATTCTGGCGATTCAGTATCACCAGGCGTGGCTGCTATACATTCTGAGCGCGCTGCTGATGGCGGCATCCCCGTTCTTCACGAGTGGGCGATCCTCAATTCTACCGGCGATCGCGACGGATGCCGAGCTACACACGGCTAACTCTCTCACGCAGACAACAGGTTGGATGACGCTTGCGGTGGGCGCGTACTTCGGCGGCACAGTCGCCGCAAGATTCGGCTACCAAATCGCGTTTATCTTCAATTCGCTCTCCTTCTTTTTCTCGGCCTTTTGTATTTTCAACCTGAAGTCAACCAAGGGTCACTTCCGGGCTGCGGACCACAACCTGAACGAGACCAAAGTGGCCCGGCCCTGGCATGAATATCGCGAAGGCCTCGGCTACATGTTGCGGTCGCCGCTGATTCTCGGCATTGGTTTGATCGCTGTGGGCTGGGCGAGTGGCGGTGGCGCTGCGCAGGTGCTTTTCACCCTCTTCAGTGAGATGGTTTTCAAGCGCGGCGCCGCGGGCCTTGGCCAGCTCTGGGGCATCGCGGGAGTCGGGTTGCTGATCGGCGGCGTCATCGGAAACCGGATCGGCAAGCGGATTGGCTTTGAATCGTACAAGCGCGTTGTTTTCTTCTGCTACCTGCTGCACGGCGGCGCTTACATCATTTTCAGTCAGATGCGAAGCTGGCCTTGGGCGCTCTTCTTTATGGCTGTTTCGCGGGCGAGCGTCGCGGTCAGCTCTGTCTTGAACTGGTCGAAGCTGCTAGAGCATGTTGACGATCGCTTCCGCGGCCGTGTTTTTTCCACTATTGAGACGATGAACTGGTCGACCATGATGGTGTCGATGATGGCTGCCGGGACGGCGTCGCAGTATTACAGCATTCGTCTGATCGGCGCATGCTCGGGCCTGCTCAGCTCTTCTACTGCGATTTTCTGGGCATGGGCTAACTGGAGCGGACGGCTTCCCGAACCTTCAGTCACAGCCGATGACAAGTCTGTAGAGATTCATTCAAGCTCTGCTTTGTAAGACGTTTACGCGCGTTCTGTCGAGCAGAGCGCACTGAGCCCGCTCTTTCCACGCAACGGCGACGGGCTACGTTCGTACACAGCGAAAGCCTCGCTACCCGAAGCCCAATGAGCACGGAAAGAATCAACAAATTTCAGTCGGATCGCACCTTTTATCTCCGCGGCTTTACCGGTTTCGGCGCCGCCGCGTCGCTGTGCGAGGCCACGCCGAACAGCTTCAAGGTGTACGGCGTCTTTCGCGATCAAGCTGATTTCGCCGTCTTGGTGATTTACGACGCGGACAATCAGTTCGAACACTACTCGGTCAAGTATCTGCCGGACTTCAATCTGAGCGGCTTGGTTCTTAGTTTCAACTTGAGCTACGCGGGGCTGCAGCCGATCGATTCTGCCAAATACAGTTGGATCGATTGGTCGCAGCTCGACGTTGTCAAGACAACTGGCGAGCCGGCGCAGATCAGACTTTGGGATCACGCGACGCTCGTGGCAGGGTCGTATTCAGTAGCGCAGGGCGTCTATGCAATCTCGGCTCCAGGCGGCTGCAAGATCTACGACCGCTTGACTCTGTTCGTTAATAACACCAGCTTCGATTTTGTTGCGGGCGGCGGCGAGTCGGCGAGCTATGTTGCACAAACGTTTGCCAACAGCATCAACGGTTATAACTGGTCTGCGTTCAGCAATAGCAGCATTGCCGTTGTAGCTGCGGCGGATACAAATGGAAATCTCACGCTAAAGAATGCGCGAGCAGGAAGGGTCGATGTCAGCGGCACACAAGTTACCTGGAAGAGCGGCCTCAAGTTTCCCGGCATCGCCCCCGGCTCGACAATTTATCTGACCGGAGCGCGTTATATGGTCGGGGCCATAACGAGCCCCACTACGTTAACGTTGGCCTCTGCGGCAGCGGCAGGCGCCAACATCCCGTACCTCGCCGAGTATGGCGGAACGGACGGCAACGATGTCGAGGTCTACATGGTTGTCCGGCCTGGAAACCAGACCCTCGCGGTAAACAATCCGGTGTTGCAGTTGACCGGAGGCAATTCAGACAACGTCACAGGTTGCGTCTATGCGGGAGCAGGCTGGTCAACGGTTGGCGCTAACAATTACTGGCGCGGCTTTGGACGCCAGACAGCCACCGCCGGCGACAGCGTAACCGTGAATTTCACGTGCCGCAACAGTCATGATCTTTACCTCGGAACGTCATTGTTCAGTAATCGCGGCATCGTAAGCGTCACGCTGGATGGCCAAAGCCTGCCGCAAATAGATTGTTTTCTAAATGCCACGTCGGAAGTTGTAACCCGTCGGATGCTGGCTCATGCTTTACCGGCAGGCGCGCACACGGTCACGCTTACTTTGCTAAGCGGCGTTCATCAGAGCATCAATCCAATTTGGGATGCGAACTCATCGGGGAACGAGTTTGTTTTTGATTACATCGAAGCTGCCTTACCCTCCGATATACCGGACCCGCTTGTAACCTACGGCAACGTCAGCGCTGCGCTCGACTTCGATACGGATGCGACGTACAAAGTGAGCCCGCAACGGTTGCTCTGGCATTTAGGCAAACTGGGGCTGGCAGGGCAGATGAACGAGTATCTCGGCGTTTACTGGTGGAACCAGCGTAAAAGGACGCAGGGCTCGTTCAGCTCCGCCGTAATTACTTTTAGCGGCACCTGGACGCCGGGGGATACGGCGACTATTTCGATCGGCAGCTTTCCTTTCTTGAAGGCGGTAAGTCAATGGGACACGCTCGATACCATCGCTGCGCATTTTGTTTACTACATCAATGCAGCCAGCGTTTCCACATGGGCCGCGAAGACCGGACCGGGTCAATTGACGGTCCATATGCGGTCGCCGCTGTGGACGGATTCGTTGAACGTGAGCCAGGCATCAAACGCCGGTGCTGTCAGCTACTCGGGCAGTCTTGCGCCCGGCGTCGATGGCACGTGGGTGATCGATACTGGAGCGGCCAATCCGATTAACTACCCTGTAGCGCAATGGCACGCGGATCTCTTTCAGGCGGTTAAGGCGGCCGGACTTCTGATCACGACGGCGTTCTCGATGGAGCTGGTCTATCCGCCGGATGATAATACTCCGGCCGGCGCGTGGAAGGCGCGTTATCTATCTGGAACGCCAGTCGATACCGCGACCGATTTCATGGGGATCTTCTCATCGCAATGCGCGCCCATTCCTAACGTTACGAATTACCAAAAGCTGGTCTACAGCCAGATGGCCGGATTGCAAAGTGCGGCAGGATTGATCCCTTGGCTACAGTTTGGCGAGTTTCTCTGGTGGTATTTCAGCTCGAAGCAAAATGTAGCAGTAGGATATGCCTCATACACAAGCCCGATCTCGATTGGACTGGCGCAAGCACACGGCTTTTCTTCAGGGGACCGTGTGACCGTATCGGGCGTGCAGGGCATGACGGGCGCGAACGGAACCTGGACCATTACCGTGACCGACTCGACCCATTTCACGTTGAACGGATCGGCCGCGAATGGTAGCTGGACAGCGGGTACAGGGACTGTCTCGGGTGGCTCGATGGCGTATTACGACCCGGTTACTACTGCAGGGGCGCAGGCGGCGCTTGGCAAGGCACTGTATGCTTTCACATGCCAGGATGATGATCCTTCGGTGAACGGAGGCGCGGATGCAAACTTTTTATCGGCTCAACTGCGAGGGCATGTCGACGCGATTCGGAAAGCGGTTCTAGCCCAATACCCAAATGCCAAATTCGAGCTTCTGTACCCGAACGACGTCAATAACCCGGTTTGCTTGATCAATCCTCAGAATTCTTATCCGCAAGGCGGCCGCCTGAATGCGCGGGTGAATCTGCCCACAGGCTGGCAAACGAAGGCGGGCAGCGGCCTGGACCGCCTGAAGGTGGAAGCGCTCAGCTGGGGCGCAACCTACCGGGACCTGGACCTCGCCTTGCAAGCTATTATGTTTCCCAGTACGAGTCCTATGTCCTGGCCGGCAACCGATGTTGCCTATCTTGTTCCGTGGTTCAACGGCGCCTGTCCGTGGCAATCGGAGTATCGTCTGGCGTCGAGCCTCGGATTGTCGCTGGTGAATTTCTGGGCCTACGACCACCTCGCACTTATGTCCTGGCCTATTCCGTTTCCTACGCCCACCCGGCGCTCTTTTCTCGCAGGCTGACACCGCTCGCGCTCAGAGCTCGCTGATATTTACAACTTTGATGGTCCCGCCCTGGATGTCGCCCGTGACAATCACGTGCAGATTGTCTCTGTCGCGCGTGTCTTTGAGCAGTTGCAGGATCTTCGCGTTGCCTGGATCGTCGAGTTTATAGAACTTCTTCTCTTCCGTTATCAAGCCGTACGCAGCCCGGTTATACCCTTTTAGGAGAGAGCATTTGCCGTCATTCCTAAGAGTCTTTTCGCGCCCATCGTGGACCATGGCCTTGACGCAATTCCAGTCAGAGATGACTCCCTGCATCTCGGCAGCGGCCGTCATGCCGGCGAGACCGGTTAGCAGACAGCCCATCAAAAGTGTTCTACGCAATGCTTCAACCCCTTCCGCGCTTCTTGCGCTCTTCTAAGATAGATTCCAGATTCAGATTATAAGAACCGAAAATCCTACAACAAACGACATTGCCTTAGTCGATGAAAGAGCAATGCGAGAATACCCTATGAGCCTTGCCTATTTCACTCGCGATGGTGGAAAGAACCGAACCATGTCGGTAGCGCTCACAATCTAGAAAGCGTAAAGATGGCAGACGATCAACAATCGCAAGGCAGTCAGGATCAAAAGCAGGATCCAAAGCAGGATCAACCCGAGCAAAAGCCGGGGCGAGACGACAAGAAATCGGGCGATAAGAAAAAGCAGCAGGACCCAAGGCGCAAGAGAACGATCCGTCTGGTTGTTCTAGCGGTGCTGGTGGTTGCCGTGATTGCGGCTATTCCCATCTGGGCCTACTATTCCGTTCGAGAATCAACCGACGACGCCCAGGTGGACGGGCACGTTGTCCCGATCAGTCCACGCATCAGCGGTACAGTCCTCACTGTGCTGGTCAACGATAATCAGCCGGTGAAAGCTGGTCAGGAACTGGTCAGGCTCGATCCGGCCGACTTCCAGGTCGCCCAAACGCAGGCGGAAGCAAATTTGTCTAATGCCGAGGCAAGCACGATCGAATCGCAAGTGAACCTTCCGGTCACAAACATCAACACCCGATCACAGGTCAGCACGAGTTCCGCACAGGTGGAAGAAGGCCAAGCCGGGATTTCTGCGGCGCAACAGGCGGTGAACGTGGCGCGCTCCCGGATCGACTCGGCAAACTTCGCGCTGGCTCAAGCCCAGGCGAACTACACCAAGTCCCAGAACGACCTGGCGCGCTACAAAAACCTGGTCTCGAAGGATGAGATCTCCA
>JAABUQ010001586.1_pt1 | contig 48241 bp, 54 predicted proteins | sample 5560001 | NCBI WGS metagenome assembly JAABUQ01 (sample SAMN10711888, study PRJNA513371) | rock metagenome | isolation source: Antarctica rocks | place: Antarctica: Victoria Land, Finger Mt nord | collected 2015-12-18
GCAGCACCGTATGCAGCGGTGCACCCGACGCGCTGGCCACCGGACCGAGGGCGACAGCGGTCACCGCCGTCAAGGCGAGGGTGACGCGGAGGCGTGGCGACCGGACGCGACGGTGGCTGCGCCGTCGGAGCACGGGCCATCTACTCATGGGAGGTCCTCGATCTCATACCGTCACGCCCTATGTGTCGGTCGATCAGGTCAGCTCCAACAACCGCTCGCCCAGCCCGACCAGGGCCAGCACCGCCGGTGCGTCGGGACTGACGTCGAGGGCGGCAACGCCGGCCCGGTCCGCCGAGGGGATGGAGCGGTCGTCGGGGATGTCAACGATTTCCTGGGAGGGAAAGGCGGAGCCGATGGTGGCCAGATCGTCGGCGTCCCGGACTCGGTTGGCGACCACGATGAGCCGTCCGAGAGAACGCTCGTCGGCTATCGCCGCGGCTCGCGTCCCCACCTCCAGCGACTTGGGTGTGGCCTCCACCACCACGAGTACGGCGTCGAGGCCCTTTTCGCTCATACGGGTCAACGTGCCGATGCCCGCTTCGAGGTCGGCGACGATGATCTCATCAGGTGAAGCAACGTTCCCGAGCAACTGCTCAGGGGAGAGCCCACATCAGAGACACCCCGGTTCGGGATTGTCGATGCGGGCCACCACCGCCAGGCGCACACCATCGGGTGCTTCGGCACCGAAGCGTTCGAGCAGGTCGTCCCAGCCTGGAGCATGCTCCTCTTGACCCTCGTCGAGGGCCTGGCGCATCGAGGTCAGCCGCTCGGTCTCCTCGTCGCCGATCCCGAGCGAGATACCCAGGTTCGGATTGCTGTCGCAATCGAGGGCGACGACCCGGCGGCCGTGGCGGGCCAGTGTGCGGGCCACGATGGCCGACGTGGTGGTCTTACCCGACCCGCCCTTACCGACAACAGCGAGCTTCATGAGCCGTCCCCCTAAGCTGCGATGTAGACGTGGCTTTTGATGCTAGCGCGTGCTTGGCTCAATCCGGCCGTGCTCCTCAAAGCCGTGCCCGTCGAGGCCGCGCCCGTCGAGGCCGCGCCCGTCGAGGCCGCGCCCGTCGACCAGGCGCTCGACCAGAGCGGCGACGGCCAGCACCGCCGGGCAGTCCGGGGCGTCATCGAGCGGGGGCCGTCCCGCCCGCTCCGAAGTGGCCAGCTGCTCGTCCCAGGGGACGGCGGCAATCACCTCGAGGCCCGTGCCCTGGCTCACCCACGCCACGTCGTCGTCGGACAAGATCTTGCTGGCCACACAGACAATGCGCTTGGGGACCTCGCGGTTGTCGTTCAGGCGAGCCAGGCGCCGGCCGGAGAGCAGAGACTTGGTCGTCGGCTCGACGACCACCAGAAATATGTCGGCGAACTCGCCCCACCCGGAGAACGGCTGGCGGGTCCCACCCGGGAGATCGCCAACCACGTTCCAGGCCATCTGGGCCAACTCCTGGCGGATCTGGAAGAACGCCATCTGGGAGCGGAACAGGTCTCTCGGGCGGCCTCGAAGCTTGCCGAACTGCAAGAAGCGAACCCCGTCCGGTCCGGTGGCGGCATACATCTCCACCGCCTCGGCAGCGCTCAGACCGGGACGGAGCCGGAAGCGCGGGCCCTCCTCGTGCTCCCCCCGCTCCACCACGGCGTCGTCGGGGATGCCGGCGTCGCTCTGGGCCATGCCCACGGAAAATGCCATCCCCGGCATGGGGTCGGAATCCACCGCCAGCACCGGGACCCCGCGACGAGCCAAGAGGCGGGCGAATGTGCCGGAGATCGCCGACTTCCCCGCCCCACCCTTGCCCACGAAGGCCACGCGCATGGCCACCGGCTCAGGCCGCCCGGCGAAGCTCGTCGGCCAAGCGGGCCACGGCGGCCACCACCGGGCCGTCGGGGGCCGTATCGATCAGCGCCTGGCAGGCCCGGTCACCGATCAGGGCCTCGTCGCCCCAGGGGATCTCAGCGATCATCTCCATGCCGTGACGGTCACAGAACTCCCGGACCGCCAGGGCATCGTCGGGTGAGCGAATCTTGTTGGCCACCACGGCGATGCGCAGGATGGGCATCTCGGAGGCCAAGGCGGCCTGGCGCCGGGTGGCCTCGAGGGAGCGGTAGTAGGGCTCGGTGATGAGCAGGAGCACATCGGCGTTGCGCACGGTCCCCCGAGCCAGGTGCTCGGGCGTGGCCTCCAGATCGATGATGGCCACCGAATCGGGATCGGAGCCCATGTCGCCAAGGAGGGCGGCAACGGTGGCGTGGGCGGAGCACAGGCAACCCTCCTCGGCATGGCCGACACCCCCCATGAACACCAGGCGCACGCCGTCGGGGCACAACACGCCGTATTCCTTGACCACCGTGTCCACCGACGACACCAGAGCCGGGCCGTCGATGCGGCGCGACACCAGGGCGAAGGGCAGCGATCCGCCCAGGGCGGCGACATCGGGGGCGAGGCCAAGGGCCACGCCCAGGTTCGGATTGCTGTCCGCGTCCACGGCCACCACCGATGCGCCGCGGCGCGCCGCCAGTCGGGCCAGGGTCGCCGACATGGTGGTCTTACCGGCTCCACCCTTTCCCGCCAGGGCGATCCTCACGACGTCGGGCAGCCCAACAGATCTCGACATCCTTCGAGCATGGCGCCCAGCAGCTCGCGCACCTCGGTAAGGCCGTCCAGGGCCAGGCGCATCGTCGTGGTCCCGCTTGGGGTGAGGACATAGGTCCGCCGGGGCGGACCCGACTGCGAGGGCTCCCACCATGAGGTGACCAGATCGTCCTCCTCCATCGACCGAAGGCAGCGATACAGTCCTCCGGCCTCGGCGCTGCGCAGGCCCATGCGTCGTACCGAGTCCAACAGCTCATAACCATGCGATTGGCCCTCGGCCAAGGCGATCAGAAGGCAGGAGCGTTGGAAGGTCCGGGGCAGGCCCTTGCCGGCCTCGGCCATCTCATGGGGGGTCGGCATCAGTGCTCGTGCCCGGCGCGCTGGCTCTGGCAGGCGTCGGCCTCGTCCGCCGAGGCGTGACACCAGCAGTCGGCGCTGCACTCGCCGTGGGTGGGCCGGGTCAGCTCGCTGAAGGAGGAGGAGAACTCCTCGGCTCCCTCCTCAAGACCCCGCACCGAAAGGGTGAACCAGTCGCCATCGCGCTCCAGGTACCCCTCGATGACGAGACGATCCAGGTAACTGATACCGATGTTCGCGTCTACGCCCAAGAAGCGCTCGATGAGCGGCGGGTCCACCAGGTCCCCGAAGCCCTCTCCTCGCAGCCAGTACATGACCTGGAGGATCTCGCTTCGCCAGAACAGGGCCCGCAGCGAAGCCGACTTGGGCTCACGCAGCTCGTCTTCGGAATAGGGCAACTCATATACAGCCATGGGCTCTCCTTAGATTGTCAAGGTTACTAGCTGGCTGGGTCAACATGCCGGCAACTCCTGGTCTCCCACGGCCCAACACCGAAGCTGGGCGAACGCCTCCTCCAGATCGATACCCCACAGACTCCAGGTGGAAAGCCGGATCCCGAGGACCTGCAGGGCTATGGGGCCGGCCAGAAGGGTGTCCTCGTCCAGGCACACCATAGACGCCGAAGCCAGCGCCTTCTCCACTTGGCGGCGGACGTCATCGAAGTCCTCGGCGAGATCTGAACGCACCAACACGACTGCAGGCCCCAGGCGCAGACCGACAGCGATGTCGCCGTCGGCCAGCAGGGTCGGGCCCTCGACACGGAACCGGACCGAGTGGCCTGCGGCAACGCCGCAGACGTAGGCCCCCAGGACGACATCGTCGTCCACCAAGGGCCCGAGGGCAGAACCGCAGGGTGGTTGAGGCAGAACCGCGTCCTGCGGTCCTTCACTCCCGTGGAGATCCACGTTTGCCGGCCTCAGGCCCGTCCTGCCATCGTCTCTGCTGCGCCCGCGGCGGCGGTCAGGCCGGCTGCCGCCTGGCCAAGGTTCTCGTTGATCCGGTCGGCCGCCGGGCCGATGACCGCGCACTGGGTCTCGACCGCCCGCACACCGAAGGTGATCTTGGCCAGGGTGGCGGCGATGTGGCGAAGCTGACGAGACAGGCGGTTGAGGAAGATGCCGAGCGTGGCCACGAAGGCGACGATCAGGAACAGGGTCAAGATGATGTGGAGTGCGAGCATCAGCGACGGCCTCCTGCGGCGTTGAGTAGTCGGGCGTGGCGCTCCACCTCGACGCGAAGGTCGTTGGTCTGCAGGGCGGCCTGGTCGAGCATCCAGGTCGTCGCCGTGTTGGCGGCCAGCCGAGTGGCGGTGTCCCAGGCGTCATCGACCCGCTCCTCGATGTCGCTGACGAAGGCCACGAGAAGGGAGAGGAGCACGATGACGGCCAGGATCAGTACCAGGCCCAGGCCCATCATGATCCACCACATGTTGAGGTTGGTCTGTGAGAGGCCGATGATCATTGCTGGGCCTCGAGCAGTCCGCGGGCCGCAGCCGCGCTCTTGTTGATGTCCTTGACACCCTCCACGACCTTCTGGGTGTCCCATAGGCCGACGGTGTTCATTCGGCAATCGTCCAGGGCGAAGGTGATCGCCTGAGCCTGCTGGCCGATGACCCGGGCCAGATGCAAGATGGTGGCGACCAGGATGACCACGACGAGCACGACGGCTCCGGCGATCGATAGCCCCACGTACCAACCGGTTAGCGATCCGAAGACCATGAGCAAGAACTCCCCCCTGGAGACGACCACGCGCCTACCCTGTCGATCAGTGTCAGAAGCATACTCCTGCAACGCGCAAGATGAAAGGCTCGGTTCGTTGGAGACCAGGAATCGTCCGCCCGGCGCCGCATCGTGCTGATCGGCGCCGAGGATCCCAAGCCGGAGAAGGCCCCCCCAGCCGGGCCGTCGGCGTCCTCTTCGCCCCGCGACACCACGGCGGCGGACGAGTCGGTGCACGTCGATGAGGTTGACCCCTCGGCTGATCCCGCCGATCGGCGAACGAAGGAAGCCGAGTCCGGCGACGACGATCCCGAGCCGGGTGCTGGCGCAGGGACGGATGCTGGCGGCGATGCGGATAGTGGCGCCGTGCGGCCTCGCCGTCGCCGTCGCCGTCGGCTTCTCGTCGCCGGCGCCGTCGTCCTGGCCGTTGCCGTTGCTGCCGCCGGGTTCTTGGTCCTGCGCGGTAATTCCCCCCAGAGCGACTTTGTCACCTATCGCAGTGCCGCCGGTGGCTACAAGATCTCCTACCCCCGGCCCTGGACCCGGGTACCCGCACCGGACGTGTCCCTGCTTCTCTCCGCCGGTGGCGACAACGCCATGTCGATGCGGGTGCTACGCCTCGAGTCCCCCGTCGACTCCAACAACGTGGCCGACGTCAGAGCCGTCACCGACGCCATCTTGAGCGCTCCCAACGTCAAGTTGACGGTCCTCGACGCCACCAAGGTCAACGTCGCCGGGATCGGTGGCTACTACTACCTCTATACCTTCCCTCTCGGTCAACAGCAGGGAATCCATGCCCACTACTTCCTCTTTCAGGGAAGAAAGCTGACAATCATCGTCTTCCAGGCCGCCAGCTTGGACGAGCTGAGACGACTGGTGCCGGTATTTCGCCGGGTGACGTCGAGCCTGCGGAGCAATCCTGCGATCCTCGGGCCCCCCCCCCCGCCCCCCCCCCCCCCCCCCCCCCCCCCCCCCCCCCCCCCCCCCCCCCCCCCCCCCCGCCCGCCCCCCCCCCCCCCCCCCCCCCCCCCCCCCCCCCCCCCCCCCCCCCCCCCCCCCCCCCCCCCCCCCCCCCCCCCCCCCCCCACCCCCGCCCCCCCGCCCACGGTCGCCTCGCCGCCCCCATCCGTCCCCCCAGCATCCGGGGTCACCCCGACCCCGAGCCCCGACACCACGCCCGGGACCGCTCCGCCGGCCTCCGTGGCCACACCCTGAGCACCCAGGCCCCGCCCATGCGGCTGGGCTTGACGTCGGGGTCCGGGCCGGGCCGACTGCCCGTCGCCGCGGTTGGCCAACAAGAGCTCAGCGGTCGGCGTAGCTCACCCGCGGCCCCCGTCCCCGAGCTCAGACCTGAGCAGCTTCGAGGAGGTATGCACTGGGCTTGCGGGGGCCCGGACAGGCACGACTTTGCGGGCCGGAGGTCGGGCGGGAGCACGGGCCCAGGGCCCGACCTCCGCGGCAAGGCGGGAATCCCGTCGGCCAAGGGTGGACCCTGGTCACTAATCGTCGCCTGGTGACGATTAGTGACCAGGGTCCCCGGAGGCCCGCGGCCGGCGTGGGGCGACCCCGACAGAGGGACCTGCGCCGAGGCCTCGGTACACTCACGGCGAGAGGTTGGGGACCCTTTACGGTGGCCTCGGCAACTGACCCCGGGGCGCGGGCGGCCCTTCGCCAGCCGCGGACCCGGACCCTCGCCAGGCACGGGCCCGCCGCAGGCCACCGACACCACCGACAACGAAACGCGAGGCGCTACGAAAAAAGGAGGGCCCGCCGGCGCTGTGCGTCCGGCGGGCCCTACCTCTCGATTCGTCCCTACGGTTGGAGCCCGGCCAGGAGGCCGGTCAAGCCGGCAAGCGCCCCGGTCAGACCCGCCATTGGTGCACTGAGCCCCGGGAGGGGGATGTTGATCCCCGGACCGGTGAGGCCCGGGACGTTCACGCCCGGTAGGGGGATGTTGATCCCCGGTACGGGCGGCGCCGTGGTCGGCACCGGTGCGGGAATCGCCGCCCGGAAGGGCGGAGCCGCAGCGTTCCTGATTGGAGCCGGAGCAGCCGCGGCAGCAACCGGGGCCTTGACCGAAGCACCGGTCAGCCTCAGTATGTTGCCGAGCGACCCGAGAATCGGGGCCAACGCCATGAGCGAAGCCGTCGAGGTCAAGGCCGGACTGGCGTCGATGCTGGCCGCGTGGCCGTTGATGGAGCCCACCGTGCTGGTGATGGTTCCAGTGTCGGCTTTGATGGCCCCGACCTTACCGATGACGATGTCCGCCCGGTTGTTGATCCCGGCCACTCCCGACCCCGGCGAGCCGGTGGTGCCCTGGATGCTCCTGGTGACCGGCCGGAGTGCGGTGAACGTGCCGTCGATCGAACGCACCGAGGAGTTGATCGGGGCCACGCTGGCTGCGATGGCATCGACGTTGCCGTTGATCCCGCCCACCGTGTTGCGGATCGACCCCACGGTGGAGTTGATCGAGCCCACGGTCCCATTGATCGAGTTGACGGTCCCATTGATGGAGCCGACGGCGCCGCTGATGGAGCGTACCGAGCCGTTGATCGACACCGCGTTGGTGTTGATGTTGCCGGCGGTGCGGTCGATGCTGGAGGTGGCCGAGACGATCTGTCCCGCCTGCGGGGACAGCGGCTGGGCCGCCACCATGATCTGCTGGGCGGTGGTGTTGACCGAGTCGAGGATCGGAATCTCCCTCAGCTTCTTGTCGATCTGGCTGACCTCAGGCGTGATGGTCTTCTTCACCGCGGTGTTGATGGTGATGGCCGAGATCGTGGTCCGGGTCAACATGACCACCGCCACCAGGGCGAAGGCCAGGAAGACCGTGAGGTTGATCCCGGTCATCCCCCTCTCGTCCCGCTGCCGCAGGCGCTTTAGCACGACACCCCACCCTTGGTGCTGCCGAGGGTCTGGATCACGCCCGACTTGCAGACGCTGGTCAGGTGACCGTTGACGCTCACCAAGCCGCCGATGATGTTGACCAGGTCACCCTGAGCCGGCGACAGCACATTGTTGGCGATGGCCACCCGCTGGTGGATGTTTTGGACGCCCAACTGATTGAACTGGCAACCGAAGTTACCAGGGCCGGAATTGGGTGGGGCCGGGAATGTAGAGTTGGTCTCGGGTGCGTTGCAGTTTCCGAAGGGCGCGTTGGCGGCGATGAGCGTGCCGTTGATCTGGCCCGCCGTCCCGAGGACGTTCTTGAGCACCCCGGAGGTGTCGACCAGCGACGACGAGATCCCGTTCAGGTTCGAGGTGATCGTCCCCAGCTGCGAGGACGTGCTGCCCAGCAGACCTGAGGTGTTGACCAGCGACGACGAGGTGTTACCCAGCGTCGAGGAGGTCCCCGTGAGCGTCCCGGCGATCTGGGTGAGCATCGGCGAAGTGCTCTTGAGGGACCCGTCGATGTTGGTCAACTTGCCCTCGATGGAGGTCAGGTTGGAGATGATCTGGTTGCCTTGGCCGGGGATGGGCTGCAGGGCCGAGTCGATGGCGACCAGGCTGCCGTTGATCCCCTTGATCTGGGACGGGAGGGTCTTGGTGTGGCCGCCGGCGCCGGTGACGGCGCGCTGGGCCACGGACAAGCCGCTGTTGATGCTGGCCAGGGAGTTGCTGATGAAGATCAGGTACACCACCACCACCAAGGTGACCACGCTGATCAGCGCCACCCACACGGTGAGCCACCGGCTGATGTAGGCCTGGGTGTCGGCCAGGCCCGCGAGGTCCCGCCCGTCCTGGTTCCTGACAGCCTGGGGACGATAGTTACCTGGACTGACTGATTGAGTTGCCGTTGCCATGATCTGCTCCTTCTCAGCAGCCGCTGATGCCGGTGTTGAGGGCCTTGTCGATGCAAGCCGCCTCTTTGTTGGCGATGGTGGCCTGGCCGATGATGTTGTTCGCATCACCCAGGATCTGGCCGGCGACGCCGATGGTCACGTCCAGGTTGGTGTTGATGAGGTTGACGCCGCGCAGGATGGAGTTCGCGGTGGTCAGGATGGCAGCGGCGGTGCCGTTGATCCCCTTGGCCGTGCCGTTGATGGCCCCGGCGCTACCGCTGATCGAGCTGGCGTCGTTGTTGACCGCCGTGGCGCTCCCGTTGATCGAGTTGGCCTCGCCGTTGATCGTCGTGGCGCTCCCGTTGATCGAGGTGGCGCTCCCGTTGATCGCGGTGGCGCTGCCGTCGATCGACCGGGCGCTGCCGTTGATGGTGTTGGCGCTGCCGTTGATCGTCTTCGCTGTTCCATCCACCGCGCCAGCCAGGTTGACGATCTGACTGAGCTCGCCTTGAAGGGGCTGGGCCGAGTTCAAGATCGACTTGGCCACCGAGTTGGTCTTGTCCAGCTGAGCCACGGCGTCGGTATCGGTATTGATCCCTTGACCGGTCTTGGCGATGCTGGCCGCCTCGCCATTGATCGTGGCGGCATCGGACTGAACCCGATAAAGCAGAATGACGGCTAATATCACCACCACGATGACTACGATTAACGAAAACGTGGCCGGTATGCGACCGGGACGCTTACCTACGATACTCGGCATCGAAAGCCTTCCTCTTCCCCCACTTACGTAAGTCCTCTCCGACGGTCAGAGAAGACGGAACACATCAAACTTGACGAACCTTCAGCTTCACATAGTTGGCAATCGTGTCAGTCGTTGTCGCCACGGCGTGCTTTTCTTTGACGTGGACGGCAACCTTGGTCATGAGCTGGTCTTCGGTATCCGCTTTTCCCTGCCAACGGCAGGCGTGGTCGGCGTCTCGTCACCTGAATTGATAGGCCATGGGATACGATCCTTCTTTCTCTGTGCTCTATAACTCGTGACGTGACTGACGGTCAGGACGATAGTACGCGCGCTACGCCCGGGTGTCGGTGCGAGGCCGGGCCCGGCCACGCGCCAGCCGGGCCATGGGCCGGCGACTGCTCGATGCCGGCAGGAGGGCGCGAAGTGCCGCCTGTATGGCGGCGATGTCACTGGTGATGCCGGCGACCACTTCGCCAAGCGGCTCGGTCTGGTAGGCGATGCTACGCACGCCGATGAGCACCGTGCCCAAGACGAAGCTGGTCTTGTTGAGCAGATACGCTACGAGGATGAGATAGCCGGCCAGCGCCGCCACCACCAGGAAGATGATGACGAAGGCGATGTAGGTCGCGACTCCGAGTCCCAAGAATCCAATTACCATTGCTAACCCCTCTCGCTCGGTTCAGTGCTTGCAGCCGTTGTGATCACAGGATGCGCTCAAGGGCGGCACCGTAGCGGGCCACGCCCTGCAGTGCGACACCGGTCAACTCTTTGGTTTGCGCCAGCTTCGGCACGGCATCCAACGTCCCGGTGAGGGCCACGCCATGCTCGAGCACGTCTTCCGCGTACGCCTTGATCTCGCGTACCGGCCGCAGCAGCCGGTTCAGGAGGATCAGCAGAATGGGCACGACCAACAGAACGGTAAGCGCTTCACCGACATACCACCAGAAGTACATCCAGGATCCCCTCCCTTAGTCTGCTTGCGCAGTATAGGACATCCGCCCATAGTCCGCAACGTCAGGCGGGGGGGTCGGGGAAGGGCTCCGAGGGTCCTGCGCCGGCGACCTCGAGGCGGCGAAGGGAGTCGATGGCGATCCGCTCCACCATGCCGGTGGACGAGACCAGCTCCAGGCGGGCGGCATCGTCGACCCGCCGAACGACCCCCCTGGTCACGCCTTTGGGCAGCAGGACGACCTTGACGCGCCGGCCGACCAGTGGGCAGCATTCGGTGTAGGCCGCCGCCGCTTGCGCGCAGCCCTCGGCGCCCTCGGCCAACCACGCCGAGGTCTGGTCGAACGCGGTGACCACCTCGCCGAGCAGGTCTTCTCGTCGATCAGCATCGATGCCCAGGGCACCCAGGTCGAAACGCAGGGTGACCACCGCACTGCGGACCTGGGCCGGTCCCAGCTGGACCTCGGCGCTGACCTTTCCCACCACCGCGTCGGTGGCCCGATCGACCATCGTGTCCGGCCACCACACCCCTATTGATCGGCCGGTGAGGCTGGCGGCTCCGCGGGCCCCGGCCAGGCCCCCGGCCAGCCAGACCGCATCGGCGACGCCGACGGGAATCGAAGGGCGCATGATGAGCGCGGCCGCCAGGGTGGCCGGCTGCGGCACCGTCCATGCATCCCCGATGCGGCCCAGCGCATTGATCTCGTGGTCGGCCACCACCGCCGCCCCGTGGGGCGCGCCGTCCTGGCGGGCCCATGCCAGCGCCATGGCCCCCACCGAGATGGCCACGGTGAAGTGCCGGTAGGGGTGACCCCGAAGCTCGGTCTCCTGGAATCCTGTTGTGCCCCCAGATCCGCCGCCCAGGACCCCGCCGCTCACGGTTTCGGCCGGGGGCTGAGCCGCGACACCCGCCACCCGCCGCTCTCCTCAACCAGTTCCATGGTGCCAATCGGAACCTCGCCCCCCAGAGCGATCGGCAATGGCGCGGTGAGCACCACCCAGGTGGCCCCGTCCTCGGGGGCCACCAGATCCTGGTGGTACTCGAGCGTATCCAGATCATTGCCGGCCAGGTCGGCCCGAAGCCCGTTGACCAGGTCGGCAAGGAAGGTGTCGGCCTCACTCGCCGTCGCCGTTCCGTCCCTCAGCCGGGCCGAGAGGGCGTCGTCCATCCCTCGAGCCACGGCGACCCGCAGCACGGCGCGCCGGCCGTCCCCGCCCAGCAGCTCCCAGACCCGATGGTGCTCCCCCCAGGCCACGGCGTCGACGAACGCCCGGGCTACCCCTTCAGGGCCGGTCTCCCCGGCACTGCCCGAGGACATTCCCTGACCTGGTGTCATGGTCGCTCGAAGCCGAGCGAATACAAAAAGTCCCGCACAAAGACCCGCTGCGGCCCGTTGATGGCCCAGCCGATGGCCTCGTCGAGAGCCCGGTCGGCATCCTCCTTGGCCTCAGGCGCCAGCAGCTGGTTCGCCTCCATCTGTCCACGCAGCACCGCTTCGAGCGCCTCGTTGGGCACGTCCATCAGAACCCCGAGCTCGGATTCGATGATTCGGCGGCCGTCCTCCCTGGGCATCCGGGCCACCGCCTGGCCCCACTCGCCGAGCGCTTCGGCCCGCCGGGGACCGGGGAGCACGACGAGTCGCAGGATCCGCTGGCTGAGCAAGCTGGTCCGTTCCTCCTCGCTGCATCCGGCCACCAGGGCGGCAAAGTGGTCGGCTCTGGTCGGTCGAGGACTTCCGGGAGCCCGGGGTACCATCTCGGCCAGCCGCCCTTCGATGTGGCTCAGCCGATCGTAGGCCTGGCGCCACGGGCCGGAGTGGATGCGGGGATCGAAGATCGCCAACGAGTCTTCCAGAGAGGCCAGGGCCCGGCGAAGATCCTGCTCCGTGCCCAAGGCGGCCAGGGCGACTGCCTGGTTGTACTTGGCCAGCGCATGTTGATAGGGAAAGCCGGCGCGAGAGAAGAACCCGAGCGACTCGTCGAACGCACCGAGCGCCTCGCGCAGCAACGTGTCGGCCCCATCCGGCCGGATCTGGGCCAGGGACGTGGCGGCCACCCCAATGCTGTGAAACACCAGCCCGTGGTGATACGTCACGTCCTCGCCCTCCAGGTCGGCGAGCGCAGCGCGGTAGTCGGTCAACGCCGTCTCCAGGCCCTCGGCCGTGCCGGCGCGGGCCCGGGCCAAACCTCGGTTGTGCATGGTGGCCACCCGGCCTCGCCGGCCCTGCGCCGAAGTCGCATCGAACAACGGTAGCGCCTGGTCGAAGGCGGCCACCCCGTCGGAGATCTGTCCGAGCTCGGTACGGACCAGTCCCAGGTTGTTGAGCACCGAGGCCAGCTCGTCGTCGCGGTGGCGGCCCATCAGCAGATCCACGGCCCGCCCGAAGAGCCGGGCGGCCTCGTCCCGATTCCCGAGCTGGCGATGGACCGAGCCGGCGGCATTGAGTACCCGGGCGTGTTCTGCAGGATCGAAACGAGCGTCGAACGCCTTGGCCGCCGCCTCGTAGCAGCCGAGGGCCCGGCGAAGGTTGGTCGCGGTGTCGCCGGGCGACTCGGAGTAGGCCATGCCCAACCGGTAGGCGGCGGCGCCGTGCTGTTGGGGCCGCGCCCGCGCCGAGATGCTGGCCAGCTCGGCCTCCAAGGCGGCGATGGCCTCACGCGGGTCGACCCCGGTTCCCGCCTGCTCTTCCATGTCGCTGGTTGCCATGTCGCTAGGGCCCGACCGGCTCCGCCACCGCGGACCCGCCGGTACCGGCCAGAAGGTGGACCTGCCGGCAGATCTCCTCCACGGCGACAGAGATTGCCGCGACCACCGGTGCGGACAATCCCTCTCCCGGTGTGTTGGCGTCGACCGGTTGGCACCCGACCAGGATCACCTGGGGGGGCAGGATGCCGAGCGCCCGGGCCATCACAAAGGCGCGCTCGGGAGTAGCCAGGTGGATGTCGGCCAGAAGGTCGTGGCGCTCCGTCAACGACAGATCGTTCACGTCGACAACCTCGGGCTCGATGATCATGATGGTGCCCGGGGGTCGCCCTCGGTCGACGGCGTCAGCCACCACCAAAGCGTCGAAGCCATCCCCCAGCTCGTGCACCAAGGCGATGCCGGCGATCCCCGTCTCCACCACCCGGACACCCTCGGGAAGCTCTATGTCCGCCAGGCGGCGGGCTACGGCGACACCGAAACCGTCGTCGCTGCGCAACACGTTGCCCACCCCGGCCACCAGAACTCTCATGACCTGCCCTCGGTGCCGACCTCAGCGGCATCCCCCGTCGGAAGGCCAGCGTGGAGCTCGGCCACTCGAAGAGCGTAACCCTGCACCACCCACCAGGTCAGATATCCCTCGAGCTCACCCCAGGCCTCATCGTCGATGGCGTCTCGCCAGTGATCCAGCCGGCGTTCGACACCTTTGGCAATGAGCAGGTCCAGTGCGGCGATCGTCCCCTCTCGCACATCGCCTGCCGGCCCATCGCCGTGCTCGGTCCCTTCCGCGCCGGTCTCCGTCCCCGGCCCTCGGCGCTCGGCGTCGGAGTCTGAACCCGACCGGATCTGCGAGGCAATGGCCGTGGCCGCCAGCTCCAGTCGGTCGAGCTCGGCCCCTGGGGCCTCGTCGATGTCCTCGTCCTCGTCGAGATCCAGCCCGGTGAACTGCGCCTCGATGGAGTCCTCCTGGACCCGTCGAAGGCAGTAGCCGTCGAGCAGGGCCCCACCCGCCCAGATGCCGATCTCGGGAAGGGGCTGATCCGCCTGCTGGCGGGCTATGGCCCGTTTCATGTATCGCGACGCCAGCGGGGTGAGAGGGTGGGCCTGGGCCAGCGCCCGGCTCTTGAAGACCAGATCGGCGGGATCGACGCTCACTTCTTGGGCCGCCGGGTGAGCTGCACCGGAACCGATCCGCTCTCCCGGGCCACCAGCTCTGGGGCGGGGATCCCACACGTCAACTCCGCCTTGGCCGGATCCGGCACCAACGTGGCATCGACCACCTCGAGGCGACGAAACGCCGCCCAGTGGTCCCGCAAGGCTGCCTCCACCCCATAGGTCAGGGTCGCCGACGAGCTGGGGCAGCCATCGCAGGTACCGCTGAGGCGAACCTTCACCACACCGTCGGTGACTTCCTCGACCTCGATGATGCCGCCGTGCGACTCGATCATGGGCCGGACCTCGTCGATGGCCACCGCCACGGCATCGGCCGCCTCGACGCCGATGTCCTTGTCCTCCCCCAGCCCGTACGCCGTCAACAGGGCCCCGGCATACTCGTCGCTGGCCACGCTCTCCAAGAAGATCTCGCCCCGCCACTGCCGGATCATCTCCACCAGTCGCCCCAGCCCGTCCCGGTGAAAGGCGTCAACCCAGTCGAGCAGCTCTCCGGCGCGCTCGGCCACCCCCGGGTCAGGCCACGACGTCAACTCCTCGGCCAGCTCCCCGATCCGACCAACCACGTCGGCAAACGCCAGCTCATCGTCGCTCATGGCGCCGCCTTGGCCGTCGGGTCCCCGGGGAAGTCAGTACTTCCGGCAAAACCCATCGGTGTGTACTCCGATGACGGCGGCGGGCTGTTGTAGACAATCTCCTCCATCGCCTCATCACCTCCGTCGGCAACCTCCACCTCCTGGCGCACCATGGCCACGACCGACGCCACGATGGCCTCCACCGGGTCGGAGAAACCCAGGCCGAAGGATTTGTCCGCAGGCTCCACCTCGATCACCACGGTATCGGGAGGAAATCCCCGCCAGTGACGCACGACAGCCAACGTGTGGTCAAGATCAATGATCCCGCCAATGGCCTCGGTCAACCGCTCGTGCACCTCCTCCGCGGGCGGAGAGGTGAGGTCCAAGCGGTAGTGCCGGACCGTGCCGGGGGGGTCAATCCCCCGCGGCATGGCACCGACCAGCACAACTTTGGTGGGCCCTACCTCTTGGAGTCGGTGCAGGACCCGGTGGGCGGCATAGGAAAGGTCCTCGAGGACGACGTTGTCCGGCCAGGTCTCCGCCTCTGCCCTGCGGATGAACTGCGTGCCGAAATCCAGGTCACGCAGCCACGGCAGTCCCACGCCTCCAACCAGCACGCGGGACCCTGTAGTCGCTTCGATCACTCCAGAGTACAGCTACAGGAGTTGACCTCGCGCACGATGACGCCCTTACCGGTGTCCATGTGGGTGGTGCAGGGCATGCACGGGTCGAAGCTTCGGATGGCCCGCAGGATGTCGATCCCCTTCACCTCGTCATCAGAGACGCTCTCGAGGATGGGGGTACCGACGATCGCCTGCTCGTAGGGGCCGAGACCCCCGAAGGGATCGACGGGAGCCGCGTTGATCGTCGAGGGGGTGGTGATCTGGTAGTTGAGGATCTTCCCCTTGTCGATGTGGAGGTGGTGGACGAGCCATCCCCGGCCGGCCTCCCAGAAGCCTGCGGACACCCGCTCGTCCTTGGGAACCTTGAACGGGGTGGACACCGCGGTCTCTCCCCGGCGCCAGTACTCGAGCGCCTTGAGCATGCAGTTCATGCCGATGGCGGCGGTGAAGCCCATGGCGTAGGCCCGGCCTCGGTTGCGCTCCAAGGCGTTGAGCGTGCGCGGCACCTTCCAGAACAGCTCGGTTTCGGGGAGCTCGTGGCGAGGAAGCGTGATGCGCAGCCCATCACCGGTGGCCTCGAGGAACGGGTTGTCCGGCGTCTGGGCAGCCAGGGCGGTGGTCCACATCCGCCCGTAGGTGCCCGTCTCGACGACCTGGCGGTCCCAGCGCGGTGCGGTGTCCCAGGTGTACTTGTCCTTGAAGTTCTTACCTTCGGGCCGGGGAATGGTGCTCTTGTTCCACGGGTGATAGGGCGAGATGGGGTTGCCCAGGGGATCGGTGGCGAACCGGGGGGTGGTGCCCTTGGTCCAGTCCTCGTAGAAGGAGTGGCTGACGAACTCCTCGAAGCCCATGTTGATGTCCGTCAGGTTGGTAGTCTTCAACTCACCGTCGATGATGATGCCGGGAAGGGCCCACCGTCGATTGCCCCACTCGTTGCAGTTGGCATAGGTGGCGTCGTAGGCCGTGGAGTCATCCCAGATCCCGGTCTGGGCCAGGTTGGTGGGTCGGGCACCGACGAGCTCGTAGTCGGGATTGGCCTCGTAGAAGAACTCCACCAGGTCGTCCCAGATGGCGGCGATCACCTTGCAGAAGTCGAAGATCTTGCCGAGCTGGGTGTAGTACTCGTTGAACGTGGAGGTCGACACGGTGGTCGACATCCCGCCGGGCACGATGGTGGAGGGGTGAGGGTACTTGCCGTACATCAACATGCACATGATCCGCCCGACCCGGGTCCACTCCAGGGCTTCGAGGTAGATCTTGCCGGTGAGGGGGTTGAGGCCGTCCATGATGTCTTTGACAGTGACGTAGCCGTGGACATCGGCATGGGGTGCGAAGCTCTTCTCCGCCCGGGTGACCAGCTCAGGATTCGTCACCGACACGATTGCCGTCGAGTAGTCCGGCCCGGCCAGCAGACCGAGGTGGAGCGGGTGGTCGTAGAACATCTCCCCGACCTCACCCAGGTTTCGAACCTCGAGGCCGAGCGGCGGCGGGCAGACTCCGAACGCCTGCTCGATGGCCAGCGCTGAACAGGTGGCGTGGACCCCGCCGCAGACCCCGCAGGCCCGGGAGCTGATGTCGATGGCATCGCGAGGGTCGCGGCCCTGCAGGATGATCTCGTAACCCCGAAACAGCATGGCCTGGGAGTGGGCCTCGACGGCCTTGCGCTCGTTGAGGTCCAAGACGACGTGGACGGCAAGAGCACCGGCTACCCGGGTGACGGGATCGATGCTCCAGTCCCGGATCTTGGGAGGCGCAGCCAGTTGCGCTCCGGGACCGTCCGCCCGGCGCACGTAGCTCTTGGGCTCGACGGTGGTGACGGAGTAAGGGTCGCCGGCGCCCTCCCGAAGGCGGGCTTTGCCGTTGGCGTCGAAATCGACCGGCAGATTCTTAAAGCACATGGTGGACTCTTTCTTGCGTTGATAGTTGGCCAGGAACCCGTCGGACTACTTGTAGGACTCTTTCGAGTGCTGGATCTTGGCGTAGAACTTGTTGACCACCTTGGCCGCCCCCACGGGCCCGGTGCGATACCGGGCGAAACCGCTGGGAGGGCTGTTGTCCCAGCGAGTGGACATGTTTTTGTCGGCGTTGCTCATGGACCGGAGGCGGCGGATGAACCCCCCGGCCACCCGGCTGGTGTTGCTCGAGATGAGCGACCCGGGGGCGATCTCGTAGATGGGGGAGAACTTGTCGGGGAAGCCCGGCATGGTGCAGCCGATGCAGATGCCCCCGATGTTCATGCAGCCGCCGTGGCCATCGACGATGCCCCGCTCGGCGATGTTGCACTGCACCACCGGGCCCCAGCAGCCCAGCTCGACGAGGCACTCCTTGTCGCCGAACTCGTGAGCGAACACGCCCTCCTCGTAGTAGCCCGCACGGGGGCAGTGGCGATGCACGGTCTCACCGAAGAGCCACGCCGGCCGGCCCAGAGCGTCGAACTCGGGCAGCGGAGCCAGGCCATTGAGGAACAACAGCACCGCCGATGCCGTCTCCAGGTAGTTGTCGCCGACCGGCGAGCATCCAGGGATGTTGACAACAGGCACACCGAACGCCGAGCGGTAGTCCTTGCCCAGGTAGTCCATGACGCCCATGGCGTTGGTGACGTTGCCCTTGGCCGCCGGGATTCCGCCCCAGCTGGCGCAGGTACCGATGGCGATGGTGGCCGCAGCTCCGGGGGCGAGACGATCCAGCCACTCCAGGCTGGTGATCTGGCGCCCGGTCTCGGGGTCTTCTCCGAGGCCCATCCAGTGCCCGGTTCCAGAGATCGACTCGTCCATGATGGAGCCCTCCCACGTGATCACGTAGGGGGCGTCGAGCTCACCGCGCTCGGCCATGAACAGGTTGTGCACCCACTCGGGCCCGGACTCGACCGACAACACGGTGTGGACGATCTCGACGCGGGGCAGGCCGGGGATGATCCCCTGGAGGAGGTGCTCGACCCGGGGGTGGGTACCTCCCGAAACCGCCACCGTGCAACCGTCACACGACGCCCCGACCATCCAGATCAGGTAGATCTTCTTCAGCGCGCCGATGCTGATCGTCTCGTCGATCTCCTCGAGCACCTGGCTGCGGAGCCCGACGGGCGCCATCGGGTCATAGGGATCCCGGGCCCAGTCCGGCGGGTACTCCGTCCAGTTCTCCTGGAGGACGTTGTTGCTGAACGACTTCTCTACCGTCCCTTGTGAGGCCTGGCTGCCCTGCGACGACCCAAAGTCGGTGCTCTCGGCCTCCTTCGTACGGGCCCCCACGGGCCGCTCGGATGAGTTGCGAGCACCTCTGGCGCCATTGCGGTCGACGGGCATAGGTTTCCCCCTTGAGTCCTGTAGCGGTAAGTGCACCTTACACTATGTCCGGAGCGGAACACAGCAGCGGATGAGAAGAATCCTAGGCGGGGCTTGCGGCCAGGACTTCGATGCCGTTCACCCAGGCGCCAGCCTAGTGTGGGTCGACCGCCTGGAGAAGAGAGGCCGGAGGCTCGCGACATGAAGCGCTTCAGTAACAAGGGCCGGGAATCGTTCAGGGACAAGGAGTCGGCGCTGGAGCACGAACGCGCCCTGCAGGAGGCTTCCGCTGAGCTGCAGCGGGTGATATCAGCGTCCAATCGGGGTGCTGGGCGCGCCCCGCAGCCGACCTGGAGCCCCCCACCGGCCGCCCCCCGGCCCCGCCCCCCGAGGCGGACGCCGCCGACGCCGCCCGCACCTCCGCCCCCGGACCCGACCTACAGCACCGGTTTCGATCCCGAGGACGAGGATCTCGAAGACTACGACGACGTCACCCCCGAGGAGGAGGCGGATGCCATCACCGAGATCGCTCTGCTGCAGCTGGCCGAACGCGACGGCTTTGAGGCAAACCCCGAGGACGTCATCTTCCAACCGATTGACCCCGAAGCCGCCAACCAGGCCCGCGACGCGGGCCTCGCCCGGTTCTTGAACCAGCGGGCCGGGGTCCGTCAACAGACTCAGGCCCCCCCGGGTTCGCGCCAGAGCCCCGTGCCTCGACGCCACCACCAGACGCCGCCCTCGGAGGCCAGGTGGGTCGTCGGTGAGCGTTCCTCTGCTCCGGCCCCTCCCGAGCCAAGTCCGATGCCGGCGGCCGCGCGCAGGACTGCAGCCCCCAAAGCCCCCAAAGCCCCCAAAGCCCCGATCCCCGGTCGCAAAGCCGCGGGCCCAACTCGCAAAACGACGGCCCCCGCCGGCAAGGCCGTCACCACCCGCAAGGCCGCTGCCACCACGGCCCGCAAGGCCGTCACCACCCGCAAGGCCGCGGCACCAACCAAGAGGAGCCCTGCCGCGGCCACCACCCGGAAGGCTGCGGCGCCCGCCGGCAAGGCTGCGGCGCCGGCCGGCAAGGCGGCGGCGCCCGCCACCCGCAAGGCTGCGGCCACCGCCCGGAAGGCCGCCGCCACCACGGCCCGCAAGGCCGCGGCACCAACCAAGAGGAGCCCTGCCGCGGCCACCACCCGGAAGGCTGCGGCGCCCGCCGCCCGCGAGGCTGCGGCGCCCACCGGCAAGGCGGCCAGTACCCGGAAGGCCGCGACCCCTGCTCGGAAGGCTGCCCCCGGCCAGCGCAACTCCGCCCGACGGGCGACCCCCGCGCTTAGCCCACGTACCCGGCGCAGCTAGCCCCGCCACCGGTCGTCGTCCTCAGGACTCGGTCGACACCAGGCGCTTCGCTGGGCGTTGGCGCCGGCCCTGCCCCATTCGCTGCTCGGCGAGGCGCGCCGCCATATCCGCTCCGTCCGCATCTTCCGGATCGATGAGGAGGCACTCGGCGAGCATCGATCGGACAGATCGCCAGGATGGAGCAAGGTTCGCCCCCCCCACAGGCACCGAAGTCGAGCCGGTCGTTCTGTGGGTAGTTATCGTCGCTGTACGACGATTAGTACCCAGGGTCCACCACCGTTGCCGAAAGCTGGGTCGCCCAGAGCACAACTCATGCCCAGAGCACAACTCAGGGCATCAAAGGCAAGAGGTCGGCGCCAAAGAAGACTCGAAGCCTGAAGAGAAGCCTCAGCGTGAGCGTCTCGGGCGCCGGCCATCGCGCGGAGCCGGCGTCGGCATGGGAGCCCGGCGGCCCTGTGAGGGACCCCACGCCGGGGTGGCAGGCGGCGCCGGCTTCTCGCCGTCGGTCCCCAGGCCGTCGGTCCCCAGGCCGTCGGTCCCCAGGCCGGGCCCCTCGCCATTGGACTCGACCGTCGGCCCATCCCCTGGGGAGTGGCCCGCCGGGGTGGCCAGGTACTGGCTCGGCCAGCCGGCGGACCCCCCCGAAGGGTTCGATCCGCCGGGGCGGTCGAGAAGGGGGCTGGTTGCCAGATGGTGACTGTGCGCCGGCGGCCTCGAGGGGCCCACCAGAGGTCCGATCAGGGGCAGGCGGCTGAACCTCGCCGACAGCCACCGCTCCGGGCCCTGGAGCCAGGCGGGACCGTCCTGGTCCGGTCGCTCCCCGCCGGTGGCCCACCACGGGAGATCAGTGGGCAGCAACCAACCGGCCACGCCAACCGCCAGGCCCAGGACCATGACCACCAGCGCCACGACCAGGCGGCTGTGGCCGTTGCCCGCGCACACCGGGCCCTCTCGGTGGAACAGGAAGCTGGTGGAGGGCGCTCCATGGATGACGCCCCCGAAGAAGATGGGCGCCCGGCAACGGATCTGGCCGAATGCGTCGAACGCCAAAAATGTGCTGGCCAAGGCGAGGGCAGCCATGATGAGAGCCGCAGAAGCCACCGTTCGCTGGATCACACCAGAGCGGGTCAACTAGCTGAACCTGGGCGCGCGTGCCATAGCAGAGTTCTCCACGGCCGCCTACGATAGATGACAAGCGTCCGGGTAGGGGGAACAGCGCGCCTGCCAAAGCCCCGAAGACTCCCGGCCTCAGGAGGTATGGCGACATGAAGATCGGCATCGTTGGCAAGGGTGGGGTCGGCAAGACCACGACTTCGGCACTGATCGCCGAGGCCTACACCAGGCAGGGCAAGAAGGTGGTGGCGATCGACACCGACTCCAACCCCAACCTCGGGGTCTCGCTGGGCCTGACGCTCGAAGAGACCGAGGCCATTCCCGTGCTGCCCCGGGCCCTGATCGTCGGAACCGGGGGCAATGCCACCGCCGCCGACCTCCTCGACGAGTACGGCCGGGAGACGCCCTCGGGAGCGACGCTGCTCTCCGCCATCAGGGTCACCGAGGCTGGCGCCGGCTGCACCTGCGGTGGCCATGCCACCGTTCGCAGCCTGCTCGGCGCAGTGCTCGACGAACAGGCCGACATCGCCCTGGTGGACATGGAGGCGGGCCTGGAGCATCTCAGCCGTTCGGGGGGCACCTTGGCCCACGCCGATGTCCTGTTGGTCATCATGGAGCCCAGCCGCAAGTCGATCATCACCGCTGCGCGCACGGTGGCCCTGGCCGAGGAGCTGGGCATCCCCCGGACCTATGCCGTGGGCAACAAGGCCCGCCTGCCCGAGGACGCCGAGTTCTTCGCGCTGCGCTGCGCCGAGCTCGGAGTGCCCCTGGCCGGCGTGGTCCCCTTCGACCCCGAAGTCGTCGAGGCCGATCGTTCCGGTCTGAGCCTGGACGCAGACCAGGGCGACGCGGTGAGGGAGGCGATTGGCAAGGTGATCGCCTTTCTCGATGAGGTGATGGCCCCCAGCCGGTAGAGCCGGCGGTGACCAGCGGCGACCAGCTCTTCGTAGTGACCACGCGTTCGCGCCTGCGCAGCGCGCGATTCTTCCCGTCCATGATGCTCGCCTCCCTGCGCATCCGAAATCAGCTGAAGAACAACTCCGAGGTGGTGCGGTGGGCCAGCGTCGTCGCCGGTCCCACCGAGTTTTGGACCGTGACGGTGTGGAAGACCCGCCTCGACATGCAGGAGTTCATGCGGTCGGGAGCCCACGAGGAGATCATGTGGCTGTTCTCCCGGTGGCTGACCTCGTTCTGGCTCATGCGCTGGCGGCCCGGACCGTGGGAGCTGGGGACCTGGAAGGGGATCTCCCTGGCCCAGCCCGAGCCTGACTACGAAGGCCCCAGCACCGCTCCGGTGGCCAACGAAGGCCTCCAAAAGGCGCTGGAGCATCTGCCCTGGCTCAAAGCGGCCACCGGCCCCGACGGGGCCGCCAGCTATGAGAGCACGGCGCCCGCAAGGCGACGTCGGGCTGAGGTCGGGGGAGCGGGCGGAGCACTCGTCGCCCTGCGGGGCCGCCCCTGGGAGACCCCGGGCATGTGGCGGGCCGCACGACGTCTGCGGCGCCGGGCCGCAACCCACGACGACTTCCTGCGCGCCGCCATCGGCTTCGGCGTCCCCGGTCAGGTCTATCTTCTGGGCCTGTGGAAGACCAGGGCGGGCGCCCACGACCTGCTCGAGTCGCCCGAGCTGAGGGCAGCCGCCGAGCGGTGGCGGGGATGGGCAAACGAGTGGCTCCCCGAGAACGAGTTCGGGCACTGGGACGGGCTGCGCCTGCGCCGGGCCCGGCGTCGCCAGGTCATACCGGTGCCCGAGGCGGCCATGCGCACGGCGCGCACCAAGGACGACCCCGTCTGATCAGGGCCGGACCGTCAGATGACGGCCGGTTCCGCCAAACGACCGGCCAGCCGACCGAGCGCCACCATGGCCGGCGAAGAGGGCTCGGCGTCGAAGGGGGATCTGCCGGCATGGTCGGCCCGCTCGATGGCCGGGTCCTCGGGGACGATCACCACGTCGGTGACACCCAGCTGCTCGGCCACCTCCTCGGCGTCGAGCGCCGAGCCCGCCCGGTTGGCCACGCCGATGATGCGGACCACGCCCATCTCCTGGGCCAGCTGCACCGCTCGGCGGGCGATCTCGAAGGACTTGGCGCTGGTCTCAGTAACGGCCAAGACCACGTCCTCGGGCTTGGGGCGAAGCCAGATCAGGTCATTCAGCCCCGCCTCCAGGTCGGCGATGACGATCCGACCGTCCGCCGTCAGATCCGCGAAGAACTGGCGGGTGGTGTTGTGCGAGCCACAGCACAAGCAGGCGTCACTCGGGCGCTCGATCTTGCCGGTGGCCACCAGGGTGACGCCGTGGGGAGCCTCCACCCCATAGCGTTCGAGGAGCTCCTCGGCCGGCGGCGTGGGGTCATTGTGGGTGTGGCCACTGTCGAGGAGGGCGTTGAGGATCGGTCGCATGGACTCGACGGTGCCCGGGTCCACCCCGAGCGAGATGCCCAGGTTGGGGTTGGGGTCGGCGTCAACGGCCACCACCTTGTGGCCCTGGTCGGCAAAGTGGCGGCCCAGGGCGCCCGAGATCGTGCTCTTGCCCGCCCCCCCTTTTCCGGTAACGGCGATTCTCATGACACGGCCTCCTCAGTCAGGTAACGATGGGCGAGCTGGCGCACAGCGTCGACGGCCGGCGCTTCGGGGCAGGCGTCCATGGGCGCCAGGCCCAGGCGCTCGGCCTCGACCACGTCGGGGTCGAAGGGGATTCGGACAAGCGGGATGAGGCCGGGATGGTCAGCCTCATCACGAAATCGGTTGGCGACGATCACCGAGGAACGGGGACCGACCATGGTGAGAAGGCGCCGGGCGGTCATCGCCGAACGCCACGCCGGGCCGACCACCACCATGGCCTCGTCGGAGAAGGAGTGGTAACGCTCGAAGGGCGTCGTGGGTCCCGCCTCCATGTCGGCGATCACGTCCCAACCGGCCAGTCCGAAGCCGAGCAGGATCTGCACCAGGGCGGCGACCGACCGCTTCGGTGCCTCCTTGTCCACGGAGCCGATCTTGCCCAGCCCGAGGAACCGGACCCCGTCGGGGCCCACGAAGGCGAAGCGCTCCACCGCCTCGGCCGGCGAGACCCCCGAGGCCAGGTGCCAGCCGTAGTAGGGCGCACCGGGGTGCTGCTCGACCGCCTCGGGAGGCAGGCCACCCACGCTGGGAGGAATGCCCAGGCTCATGGCCAGACCCGGACAGGTATCGAGGTCGACGGCCAGGACCCGCCGTCCCCGTTGGGCCAGCGAACGGGCCAGGACACTCGAGATGCAGGTCTTCCCGGCGCCCCCCTTGCCCATCACCGCCAGCCTGACCCCCAGGCCCGCGGAGGCGGCGTCGCGGCTGGCTTGGCCGTAGCTGCGGAGACGGCTCCGGGCCGCCTCCAAGCTCTGCTCGAGGTCGTGGTGGTGTTCTTCCACGGCGCGCTGCGGTCCCTCGGGCCGCCTTTTGCCGGCATCTCGTTGGGGCTGCAGGTGTCGGAGGTAGGTGCTGGCCTGCCGCTGCATCGCCGTCCACGCCAGACACGCCTCGGCCTCTGAGGCGACGGTTCCGGGCACGAAGGAGTCCACCACCGCACGCTGGCGGCGCAAGGTCTCCTCCACGTACTGTTCTCTGGCCGTGAGTTCGGCCGCGGTCCCCACCACGGCTGCGAGGGTACCTCGGATGAGGGCGGCTTGCCTCTCCAGGCCTCGGCGCCGCATCATCGGGGCCAATGGCCCATATTCTCGATACCACCCCTGCCTTTGAGGCATTCGCCCGAAAGGCGTTCCTGGAAAGTCCGTTCCTGCGCGAAACGTTGTGGGAGCAGCGGTACGAGACGGCTCATCCCGAGGTGTTTGCGGCGTTCTACGCGGCCGAGCCCTCGGTGGCCGGCCGAGGAGCCCTGGTCCAGGATCTCTCCCAGGTCCGCGAGGTGGCAAAGTATGCCGCGCCGGTGATGACCCGCCTGATCGGCGAGGTGGAACCTGCGGTGGCCGACGCCATGGGCATGGCCGGCACGCCCACACCGCAGCACGTGTTGCTGGTGGGACCCATGTCCACCAGCGCCGCGGTGGGCCGCCTGGAGGGCGATGTGGCCCTTTTCCACTGTCTGGAGTGGTTCAACTCTGAGGAGGGGGCGCGTGTCCTGGTGGCTCACGAGGATGCCCATGCCTTTCACCAGATGCGCCTTGAGGGATCGCTGCCCACCGACGCAGCATGGATGGCGTTCTACGAGGGGGTGGCCATGCAGGTGTCGCGCTCCGTGGTCCCCGGGCGGCCCGAGGAGGACTATTTCTGGTACGGCTACGCCGGGTTCTCCAAATGGCTCCCCTGGTGCCAGGAGCAACGGGGCGCCCTCGAGGAGGGCTTCGCCACCGCCCTCAACGACCCGGAGGCCGGCGAGACCTACTTCGGCTCCGGCCTGGTGGAGGGCCGCTGGCGTGTGGGTTTCTACCTGGCCGACTACCTCGTCGGGGGGCTCGGGCTCTCCATCCCCGAGCTGATCTCGATGACCGTCGAGGAGGGTCGGGCGGCCATACGCAAGGCGCTCGGCCACTGAGCGGGCCAGCCGCCTAACTTGGAGACGAACGGGCGCCCAGGTCGAACTCCCGGGCCAGTAGCTCGTAGGAACGCAGCCGGGTCGTGGCACACGGTACGCACCACCAGCTCGCTCACCCTCGAGGCTTTGGCCATCTCCTCCAGGCGGGATCGAACGGCGCCCGGTGTCCCGACAATAGAACGATTGCGCTGCTGATTGAGCAGCACGCGCTCGATGTCGCTCAGCTGGGCCGCCTCGGCGGCCTCGACCGACGGCAGCGGACCGCGCCCCGCCCCCTCGGGGTGGAAACGCCAAATGGCCTGGCTGAGAGCCAGGCGCTCGGCGACGTCCTCGGTCTCGGCGCAGATCACCGACACGGCGACCGATGCCAGCGGTGCGGCGTTGGCTGCCGAGGGGCGGAACACCCGCTGGTACGAGGCCATGACCTGGGCCCCGAAGCCGGGCGAGACGAAGTGGGCGAAGGAAAACGGCAGTCCCAGCTCCGCGGCCAGCGTCGCCCCGTCGCTGCTGGAACCGAGGATCCAGACCTCAGGCCCGCCGGGCCCGTCGGGAAAGGCCCGCACCCCAGCCCCACCGGGAATCCGCTCACCCTCGAGGAAGTCCACCAGCTCGGTGATCCGAGCGCTGTACCCGGCGGCGTCGGTGTCGGACCGACCCGCCCGAAGTGCGCCGGCCGCCTCCTCGTCGGCGCCGTCGGCCCGACCCACACCGAGATCGATGCGCCCGGGATGCAAGGTGTGCAGGACGCGGAAGACCTCGGCCACCTTGAGGGAGCTGTAGTACGGCAACAGGATCCCCCCGGCCCCCACCCGGATCGACGACGTGTGAGCGGCCACCTGGGCCACCAGGACCTCAGGCGCGGTACCGGCCAGCGACTCGGTGTTGTGGTGCTCGGTCAGCCAGTAGCGCCGGTAGCCGAGCGCCTCGGTGGCCTGGGCCAGGGCCACGGTGTCGCTCAGAGCCTGGGGGGCCGTCGATCCGCTGGGCACCGGCGATTCGTCCAGCACGCTGAGGGCTATCACCGCTGAAGGGTACCGGCAGGCCTGCGATACCATCGACCCCGAGGTTGGAGGAGGTGGCCATGCAAGCAGAGGTTGAAGGCCGAGAGATCGACGGGCGGTGGTCCGAGGATCTGGCCGCCGCCGCCATGGCCCTGGCCCGGCGCCTGGCCGCCGATGCCACCTTGTGGTGCTGGTCGCCCCGCTGGCCCCAGCACGCCGAGCACGTCGCCGTCGAGTTCGTCCACCCCGTCATCGTCGGAAAGCGGGCCCTTCCCGCCGTCGCCGTCGAGGACGCCGACCCCGTGGCCACCCTCCGGGCCCTGACCGAGGCGGGAGACGTCGTGGTGGTCGTAGCCGACGCCGCCGCTCCCGGCGTCGAGGCGGTTCTCCGGCGGGCCCCGGCGTGGGGGGTGGAGACCATCTGGATCGGCTCGGGCCCCCGTCCCCGCCCCGGCCTGGCCGACCACGTGCTGTGGTTCGACACCGCTGGCGACGAGGCGGCCTTCAGCGGCGCCTTCGTGCTCACCTACCACGTGCTGTGGGAGCTGACCCATGTGTGCTTCGAGCACCCGGGCCTGCTCAAGGCACCGGCCGGCGACGACCAGGATGCCGCTGAGCACTGCATCACCTGCGCAGACGAGGGCCGGCTGGCCGAGGTGGTCGAACAGGCCGGGTCCTCCACGGTGGTGCGCACCGCGGAGGGCAGGGAGGACATCGACACCTCCCTGGTGGAACCGCTGCACATGGGCGATCTGGTGCTGGTGCACGCCGGGGTGGCCATCTCCCGCCTCGATGGTGACCAGGAATGACCGTCGAGGGCACCGACTTCCTCTATCCCTTCATCGAGGGCGGCGAGCACGACCCCGTCAGCCTGCTCAGCGATCTGGCCGCCTCGGCAGCCGCCAAGAGTGCCGAGAGCGCCCGGCTGCAGGGCACGACGCTGGGGCTGAACGAGGCCGCCATCGCCGCTCTGGCGGCGGCCATGGCCGAGCGCTTCGATGTCGGGGGACGGTTGTTCGTCTTCGGCAACGGCGGCAGCTCGACCGACGCCGCCGGCATCGTGGCGTTGTTCCGCACGCCCCCGTGGGGCCGGCCCCTCCAGGCCCGGTCGTTGGTGGCCGATCGAGCCGTGCTCACCGCCCTGGGCAACGACGTCGGTTTCGAGCTGGTCTTCTCCCGCCAGCTCATCGCCTATGCCCGGGACGGCGACATGGTCCTGGGCATGTCCACCAGTGGCAATTCCACCAACCTTCTGGAGGCCTTCGCCGAAGCCCGGCGCCGAGGCCTCCTGACCGCGGGGCTGGCCGGCTACGGCGGCGGCCAGATGGCCTCCACCCCCGATGTCGAGCACTGCTTGGTGGTGGAGTCGTCGAGCGTGCACCGCATTCAGGAGTCGCAGGCCGCGGTGGCTTTCGAACTGTGGTCGCGGGTCCAGTCCCTCCTCCAAGGAGCATGAAGCCGTGACCGCCCCGCCACCGAACGAGGACCCTGAAGACGTGACCGCCCCGCCACCAACCAAAGACGTCGCCCCATCCCGAGCCGATCGCAGCGAAGCGGCCGTGCTCAACCGCATCGAGGCCTTCCGGCGGCGGCGCACCCGCTTCTCCGACGAGGTGATCACCCTGGCGCATGGCGCCGGGGGCAAGGCCTCCGACGCGCTGATCGGTGCGGTCTTCGTCGAGGCGTTCGCCAATGAGACACTCGCTCCGCTGGCTGACGGCGCGTCGTTGTCGCTGCCGTCGGGCGAGAGGCTGGTCTTCAGCACCGACTCGTTCGTCGTCAAGCCCCTGCGATTCCCCGGCGGCTCCATCGGCCACCTGGCCGTGCACGGCACGGTCAACGACCTGGCCGTCATGGGTGCCCGGCCAACGTGGCTCTCTGCCGCGTTCGTCATCGAGGAAGGCTTCCTGGTCGCCGATCTTCGCGCCATCGTGGCCGACATGGCCGCCGCCGCCGAAGCAGCCGGTGTGGAGATCGTCACCGGCGACACCAAGGTGGTGGAGCGGGGTGCCGCCGACGGCCTCTACATCACCACCTCCGGCGTGGGAGTGGTTCCCGCCGGCGTTCACCTTGGTCCCGACCTCGTCCAGCCCGGTGACGTCGTGGTCACGTCAGGGACCCTGGCCGACCACGGGATGGCGGTCATGTTGGCCCGGGGCAACCTGGGCCTGGAGGCCGATCTGCGCTCCGACACCGCCCCCATAGGATCGCTGGTGGCTGCCCTTCTGGCCGCCGCCCCCTCGACCCGCTGGTTGCGCGATCCCACCCGAGGCGGGGTGGCCACCGTGTGCAACGAGCTGGCTCAGGCCACCAATCTGGCCGTCATCCTCGACGAGACCCTCCTCCCGGTGGATCCCGCGGTGACCGGAGCCTGTGACCTGCTCGGCATCGATCCGCTGAATGTGGCCAACGAGGGAAAGTTCATCGCCGTGGTCGGGGCCGAGGATGCCGACGCCGCGCTCGATGCCCTCCACGGCCACCCTCTGGGCGCCAAGGCGGCCCGCATCGGCGAGGTGCGCGCCGATCCACCGGGCATCGTGGTCCTGCTCACCACCTTTGGCGGGACTCGAATCGTCGACATGCTCGTCGGCGACCCCCTCCCCCGCATCTGCTGAGGGGCCGGTGCCCGCCCGACAGGTAGAGAGATCCCGGCTTCGGGTGACCGGTACGGTGCAAGGCGTCGGCTTCCGACCCTTCGTGTACCGCCACGCCCGGCGACTCGGCCTGAGCGGCTTCGTTCGCAATGACAGCGCCGGCGTGCTCATCGAGGTGGAGGGTCCGGTGCTCGCCGTGGCCGAGTTGCGGCGGCTGTTGGTCGACGACGCTCCCCCGCTGGCCCGGGTGACCGCGGTGAGCGCTTCTGCAGTACCCGTGCTGGGGCCCCTCGGTGCTGCCGGCGGCGGCCAGGCGGCGACCTTTGTCATCGCCCCCAGCGCACAGAGCGGCGCCGCCGAGGCCGCGGTCAGCATCGACACCGGTGCCTGCCAGGAGTGTCTGGCCGAGGTCGACGACCCCGCCGACCGACGCTTCGGGTACCCATTCACCAACTGCACCAACTGCGGGCCTCGCTACAGCATCGTGGTGGCCGTTCCCTACGACCGTCCGGCGACCACCATGGCCGGCTTCACCATGTGTGAGCAGTGTCAGAGAGAATACGACGATCCCGCCGACCGTCGCTTCCATGCCCAGCCCAATGCCTGTGCCCTCTGCGGCCCCCGCCTCCGGCTGGTCGCCGGGCCCGACCGGCCCGGGACGTCCGGCGACCCTCTGGGCGACGCCGCCATCGCCCTGGCCCGCGGCGCCATCCTGGCCGTCAAGGGGGTCGGCGGCTACCACCTGGCCGTGGATGCCACCTCATGTCCAGCGGTGGCCGAGCTGCGCCGGCGCAAGGCCCGAGACGACAAGCCGTTCGCGGTCATGGTGGCGGACCTGGCGGCAGCCGGAACCCTGATCGAGCTGGGCCCGGGCGGGGCGGAACTGCTCAGCTCTCCCCGCCGGCCGATCGTGCTCGGCAAGCGACGACCGGAGGCACCCATCGCCGCTGGCGTCGCTCCGGGGTTGGCGGAGCTGGGGGTGATGCTGCCCCCCACCCCGCTCCACCACCTGCTCATGGCGGCGGTGGCCCGGCCCCTGGTCCTGACCAGCGGCAACCTGTCCGACGAACCCATCGCCTACCTCGATGACGACGCCGCCGCCCGCCTGGGTCCCCTGGTGGACGCCATCTTGACCCACGACCGGCCCATCTACATCCGCGCCGACGACTCGGTCGTGCGCTCCACCCCGGCGGGGACCCAGGTGCTGCGCCGTTCCCGAGGCTATGTCCCCGAACCGATCTCCCTGCCGTCGCCCGCCACCCGGCCGGTGCTGGCCTTGGGTGCCGAGCTGAAAAGCACCGTGGCGGTGGCCAAAGGCTCTTCGGTGGTGGTCAGCCACCACCTCGGCGACCTCGAGCACCTGGCCACCTACCGCTCGTTCCTCCAGGCCATCGACCATCTCTGCCACCTCTGTGGGGTGACCCCCGAGGTCGTGGCCCACGACCTGCACCCCGAGTACCTCTCGACCAAGCTGGCCGTGGAGCTCGATCTTCCCGCCGTCGGCGTCCAGCATCACCACGCCCACGTGGCGTCCTGCCTGGTCGACCACGGTCGCTCCGACCCCGTGCTGGGCGTCGTCTTCGACGGTCTTGGCTACGGGGCGGACGGGACCCTCTGGGGTGGCGAGTTCCTGGTCGCCGACCTGCGCTCCTATCAGCGCGTTGGCCACCTGGCGCCCATCGCCCTGCCGGGAGGGGCCGCCGCCATCCGCCAGCCGTGGCGCATGGCCGTGGCCTGGACCCTGGCCGGCTGCGGCCCCGCCGTCGCCGCCCGGGTCGGCGGCCGCCTCGACGGGCGGGCCGCCCAGATGGTGGGCCTCCTCGAAGGGGGGGAGCTGGCGATGCCGAGCACCACCAGCGTGGGCCGGCTCTTCGACGCCGTGTCCGCCATCGTGTGCGGGCGCGCCATCATGACCTACGAAGGCCAGGCCGCCATCGAGCTCGAGGCCTGCGCCGCCGGCGTGGGGCCGGGCCACGTTGCCCCCTACCCCGTGGCCATCAGCACCGACGCCGGGCCGCTGATCCTGGATCCCTCGCCGTTGGTGGCCGCCGTGGTCGCCGACGTCGAGGCGGGCCAGCTCGCACCCTTGGTGGCCGCCGCCTTCCACCTGGGCCTGGCCGAAGCCACGGTGCTCAGCGCCGCCCGCCTGGCCGCCAGCGCGCAGCTGAGCACCGTCGCCCTCTCCGGTGGGGTGTTCCAAAACGCCCTGCTGTCCGAGCTGGTCGCCGCCGGACTGAGGGCTCAGGGACTGGAGGTTCTGGTCCATCGCCAGATTCCCCCCAACGACGGCGGCATCGCCGTGGGCCAGGCCGCGGTAGCGGCCGCCCGGGGCTAGCGATGGGCGATTCCAGGCCCCGACCGCTACGGGTGGTGGTGATCGGCTCCGGCTTCGGTGGGCTCTTCGCCACCGAAGCCCTCCGGCGCGTCGACGTGGAAGTGACGCTGATCTCCAAGACGGCCCATCACCTCTTCCAACCCTTGCTCTACCAGCTGACCACCGGCATCCTCTCCGAAGGCCAGATCGCCCCCGCCACCCGAGAGGTGCTCAGCAGCCAGAAAAATGCCCGGGTGCTGTTGGCCGAGGTCACCGCCATCGATCTCGAAGCCCGAACGGTGACGTCGAAGATGCGCGAGCGGACCTATGTCACCGCGTACGACCGCATGATCGTGGCCGCCGGCGCCGGTCAGTCCTACTTCGGAAACGATCACTTCGCCGAACATGCCCCGGGCATGAAGACCATCGACGACGCCTTGGAGCTGCGGGGCCGCATCTTCGGGGCCTTCGAGCTGGCCGAAGCCAGCAACGATCCCGCCGACATCGAACGGCTGCTCACCTTCGTGGTGGTGGGCGCCGGGCCCACCGGCGTCGAGTTGGCCGGTCAGCTCACCGAACTGGCCCGGCGCACCCTGCCCGGCAACTTCCGCAACATCGACCCGGCCGGGGCCAAGGTCATCCTCCTCGACGCCGGCCCCGTCGTGTTGCCCAGCTTCGGCGACCGGCTCTCGGACAAGACCCTTCGCCAGCTTGAGCGCATCGGCGTCGACGTCCAGTTGGGGGCCAAGGTGGTCAACCTCGACGCCGCCGGGGTTCAGGTCGAAGATGCCGGCGGGACCCACCGCCACATCCCCTCGGCGTGCAAGATCTGGGCCGCCGGAGTCGCCGGGTCCGATCTGGGCCGCCAGCTGGCCGAGCAGTCCGGTGCCGGCCTGGATCGCTCCGGACGGGTGGAGGTGCGGGCCGATCTCACGCTGCCGGGCCATCCCGAGGTCTTTGTGGTCGGCGACATGATGAGCCTGGACGGCCTCCCCGGCGTGGCCCAGGTGGCCATGCAGGGGGGCCGGTACGCAGCCGAGCAGATCAAGCGGGAGGTGGGCCGGCGCACCCCGCAGGGTGGGTTCCACTACCGGGACAAAGGCAGCATGGCCGCCGTCTCCCGGTTCAATGCCGTGGTCAGCGTGGGGCACTTCCATCTCACCGGGTTCATAGCCTGGTTGATGTGGCTGGCCCTCCACCTCTTCTACATCATCGGGTTCAAGAAGCGCTTGACCACCCTGGTGTTCTGGACCATCAGCTTCCTCGGCCGGGGGCGTCCCGAGCGCGCCGTGACCGAGCAGCAGGTCCTGGCCAGAACGGCGTTGAGCCGTCGTGACTCCGACATTCTCAGGCCCGACATTCTCAGGGATGACCCGACGGCACGCCGGTGACCGAGATCCGATCGGATCCCCCGGCCGGGTCGCCGCCGGCGTGGCGGTTCGACGGCACGGTGATGGTCACCGTGGCCCCCCTCCCGGCGTTGTTGGTGGCCCCCACGGTGCCCCGGTGGGCGACGGCAATCTCCCGCACGATGGCCAGGCCCAGGCCGGCTCCCCCCGCCCCCGACGACCTGGCTGGGTCATGGCGGGCAAAGCGCTCGAAGGCCTGAGCCAGAAAAGACTCGGCGAATCCCGGTCCCTCGTCGGCCACCGCCATCTCGACGAGCGCGCCGGACCGGCGGACGGCCAGGGTGATGGTGTCGCCGGCCGCCGAGACCGCCACGGCGTTGGCCACCAGGTTGTCGACGGCCCGGCGCATGGCCGCGGCGTCCACCCGGACCGGGCACGGCGGCGCCACGGACACCTCGATGCTGATGCCGACCGCATCGGCGCCGGCGCGCCACGCCCGGGCCGAGTCAGCCACCACCGAGCCCAGGTCGACCTCGCCGAGCGGCGCCAGGGCGCCGGCGCGATCTGCTCGGGCCAGAAACAGGAGGTCCTCGGCCAGATGCGACAGCCGTTCAACCTCGCCTCGGGCGTGGGCCACCGAGTCGGCCAGGTCGTCGCGGCTGAGCTCGGGGTCGTCGGCCAGCTCGAGCTCGATGCGCAGAACCGCCAACGGGGTGCGCAGCTCGTGGCCGGCGTCGGCAATGAGGTCGCGCTGGCGGCCCAGGGAACGATGGAGCCGGTCGAGCAGGGCGTTGAAGGTCAGGGCCAGGCGGGCCAGCTCGTCGTCGGTGTCCGGCACGCTCAGGCGGTTGGCCGGGTCGTGCTCGCCGAGCGAGGCGGCGTCGGCCCGCATGCGCTCCACCGGGCGGAGGGCGGCACCCGAGAGGAGCCAGGCGCTCAACGCGGCCAGAGCCACCAGGACCACAGCGGCCAGCTCCACCTCCCGCACTGCGGTATCGGCCGCCGCGCTCGGCGGTCCCACCGCGGTCCCGACGGCCACCATCCAGATGCCGTCGGCCCGGCGCACCGGGGAGATCAGGACGCGCAGGCGCTCGTCGCCCAAGTCGGCTCGCTCGTAGCGTGGGCCGCGGCGGCCGGCGACGACCTGGGCGGCGGAGAGGGGCGAAGAGCGAAGCTCGGCCGGCTGGAACTGGCCGACCGCGCCGTCGGGGCGGTACACGGCAATGAACGAGTCGACGCTGGGGCCCGCCGGGGCTGACCCGTCGGCGCCATCGGCGCGGGCCAGGCCCGAGGGCAGCCCGGTGACCGGGGCGGCGTCGTTGGCCGCCGGAGGCCGGCTGGCCACCGCGGCCACCACCGGAAGGGCCCGGGCCGCCAGCGTGGCGTCGATCGACGAGGTCACCCCCCGGCGCAGCAGGACGGCGAAGAGGGCGACACCGGCGCCCACCACCACGACGGCCACCAAGGTGTGGACGGCCACCAGCCGGGCTCGCAGCGTATGGGGCGCCCTCATGGCGGGGGGCCCGCCCTGAGGCGGTAGCCCAGACCCCTGATCGTCTCGATATCGCTGCGCCCGTAGGGCCGGTCGAGCTTGCGGCGCAGGTAGGCGATGTACTGGTCGACGACGTTGCTGGCCGGGTCGTAGGCGAAATCCCAGACATGGTCGAGGATCTCGGTGCGGGTGAGCACGTCGCCCACCCGGCGCATGAGCAGCTCGAGCATGGAGAATTCCGTGGCCGTCAGCACGACCATCTCGCCGGCGCGCTGCACCGTGCGCGCCGCCGGGTCGAGGACCATATCGCCCACGCTCAGCACCGTGGGACGCTCGATGGCCCCCCGGCGGACCAGGGCCCGCAGCCGGGCGGTGAGCTCGCCGAACGCGAAGGGCTTGACCAGGTAGTCGTCGGCGCCGGCGTCGAGGCCCCGGATGCGGTCGGTGACGCTGTCGCGAGCGGTCAGCATGAGGACCGGCGCCCAGCGCTGCTGGGCTCGGAGCTGGCGGCACACGTCGAAGCCGTCGAGGCCCGGCAACATGCCGTCGAGGACGATCACGTCGTAATCGTTTTCGACGCCCAGCCACATGCCGTCGGTCCCATCACCGGCGACGTCGATGGCATAGCCCTGGCGTTCGAGGCCGCGTTTGAGCAGGGCGGCCATCCGCGGTTCGTCCTCGACGACAAGGGCCCTCATAGGTCCCGAAGCGTAGAGGTGATGTGGCGGGAAGCCCGGGCGGCCACCACCCGGGCGGCGGTGGCAATCCCCGCCACGGCCAGGGCGGCGACCAAGAGGAGATACGGCCACGGCACCGAGAGCCCTGCCGGCGCCGGATCGAACACGCCGGTCAGGACCTTGACCAGGATCTGGGCCAGCACGCCGCCCCCGAGGGCCCCACTCACCAGGGCCGCCACCGTGACCACCACGGCGTCGACGTGGACCAGGGCCCGCATCTGGCGACGGCGGGCGCCGAGCGCGGCCACCACGGCAAGGTCCCGGCGCCGCTCGGCCAGGCCCAGGCCGAGCACCAGGCCGCCGCCGGCCACGGCCAGGACGAGGGCAAAGCCGAGCTCGACGCGGGTCAGCCCGGCCAGGTCGACGGCCGTCAGGCTCGAGCGCAGCGCGCTCTGCGTGCTGGCCAGGTCGGTGACCAGAGGCCCGGGACCGAGCAGGGCGGCGACCCGCGCCGCCACCGGCCCGGGCCGCTCCGCGGTGGCCAGCAGGAACGTCCCGGCCGCGGGATCGCCACTGACCTGAGCGATGTAGGCCGCGTTGGTCACGAAGAAGCTGTCATGGGGTGCGGTGGGGAATTCCTTGACGATGCCCGCGTAGTGGAAGACCACGGGCACGTTCCGCTGGCTTCGGGCGTCTTGGAGCCGCAGGGTGAGGGCGTCGCCCAGGCGGAGCTGGTAGTCCTTCGCCGTCTCCGAGCTGACCAGGATGGAATCTTGGCGGGCGGCCAGCCGGCCGATGAGCTGGCGGGCCGTGCCCCCCGAGAAATAGCCGTCCTGGAGGCTGGTGGCGCCGGTGACGGTGCCCGGGCGGACACCGTAGAGGTCCTGGAGGTCGGCGCCGATGTAGGCGTAGCGGTGCATCAGAGGCTCCACCGCCCGCACTCCGGCCACGCCCGCCAGGCGGCTGGCGGTGGCAGGGGCCACGGCCGTGCCCGGCGGGTTGGTGACGGCCACATCGGAACCATTGGTCAGCCGGGCGTCCACCTGGGCCTGGGCCTGGTAGGTGCTGTTGAACACTGCGGTGCTGGCCGCGAAGACCAGGGCCAGGCCGGCGATGACCGATGCCCGGGCCAGGAGGCCACGTTGGCGCCGGGCGCTGGCCGCGGCCAGCGCCGAGAGGGTTCCGGAGATCGGTCGGACGGCCCAGGCGATCAGCCGCCGGCCCCGCCGCAGGACCAGGTCCACCGCCCGCCAGGTGAGCAGCGCGGAGCCCATCCAGAACATCGCCGGGCCGGCAAAGGCCCAGTAGCTGACGGAGATGGCAGGGACGCCCTCGGGAGCCAGCACCAAGGTGTAGCCGGACCGGCTGGTGATGAGATAGACGATCGCCGCGCCGCCCAGCAGGACGACGTCGGCCCCCACCCGCAGAGGCAGGGCCAGATGCTGCCGGCGAGCCGCCCGGGACGTGGCGTTTCGGCCCTCCGCCACCGTGGCCATGCGCAGGTCGCGCCGGGCGGGGCCGAGCACGGCGAGAGCGGCCACGGCCAGCCCGACGATGGCCGACAGCGCCATCCATGTGACCGCCCCCCGCCCGCTTGACCCGAAGCCGGCCGAGCCGAACGACAGCTTGCCGATGATGGCCGCGACTCCGAGGCCGACCAGCGCGCCGGCTCCGCCCACCGTGGCCGCCTCCACCGCCGCCAGTCCCAGGACCTGAGTGGACCGGGCGCCGCGCAGGCGCAGCAGGGCCTGCTCCCGGCGTCGGCGGTTGCCACCGGCGGCGGCCACGGTGACGGTCAGAGCGGCGGCCAGCAGTGCGCCGGGGAGGCCCAGGAACACGAAGAGAACCTGGGCGTAGAGGGCGTCCTTGCGGGCCGCGTCGAGGGTGGCGGCCAGATTGTTGCCGACCATGCCGGCCCCCGCCAGCCGGGCCTCCAGATGGTGGGCGGAGGCCAGGGCCATGCTGAACGCGGCGGCCGGGTCCGGCGCCAGGGCGTGGCTGCGGGCCACGTGGATCTGATTGGCCACCAGGTCGGGGCGGGTCACGGCCAGGGGGTCGAAGCTCTGGTGCCACAGCGCGTCGCTCACGATCACCACGTTGTCGGGCGGGGCCGAGGCCTGAGCACCGGGGGCCGCACCAACCTTTTGAAACAGCGAGTCGATGCGCGGCAGGTCCACGATGCCCACCACCCGTACCGACACCGGGGCCAGACCCGAGCGAGCGATGACCACGGTGGTGCCGAGCGGCGCGGCCAGATTGCTGGCCGTTTGTTGGGCCAGGATGGCCGGGGGCGGATCGCCCCCGGCCACCGGCGCTCCGCCGGGCAGGGAGTCCACGCCGGAGAGGACCCTGATCTGGCCGGGGAAGGTGCGCGGGTAGCCGGGCGGCAGGCCCAGCACCCGGGCCGAGCCAGTGGTCTGCGTGGTGAGGCCCGTCGTGGCCTGCAGGCCGTCGCTGGTGGCGTAGCCGACGGGCAGGGAGGCGCGCACCCCCGCTTCGGAGGCGACGGTGGCCGCCGCTGCGGCCGGATCGCTCCCCGGGGCCAGCGCCACCTGCCAGTCCACGGTGACCGAACGCAGGGCGCGCTGGGTCATGGTCGCCTTGGCCGCCGACAAGAAGCTTCCCAGGCTGGCCAGGAGGGCGACCGAGATGGCCACTCCGGTGGCCACCGCGGCGAGCCGCCCGCGGCGCTGGCGCAGCAGACCGACAAACCACGTCCAGGTCATTCCCGACCGCCGAGATGGGCGGGCTCCGGGGCCCACAGTTGGCCGTCGGTGAGGGTCCAACGCGAGCTGACCCGGGCGATCACCGCCGGGTCATGGGTGGCGATGACCACCGCCGTGTGCGCGCTGGACGCGTCGGCCAGGACGATGTCGAGCAACTCCTCGGCGCTGTGGTGGTCGACCTGGCCGGTCGGCTCGTCGCAGAGGAGCAGAGCCGGGCGGCTGACCAGGGCCCGGGCCAGTGCCACCCGCTGCCCCTGGCCCCCGGAGAGCTCCTCGGGGAGCTGGGCGGCCAGGGCACCGAGATGGAGGCGGGCCAGGATCTCCTTCGCGGCCACCATGGCCCGGGACTGGACCACGCCGGCCAGGACCAGCGGAAGGGCAACATTCTCGGTGACGTCGAGAGCGCTGATCAGGCTCGGGGACTGGAAGGCCACCGTCACCTGGCCCGGGTGCGACCCCGGTGGGCCGCCGAGGGCGGGCCACGAGACGGCCCCCCGGGTGGGGTGCTCGAGGCCGGCCAGAAGATGCAGGAGGCTCGTCTTGCCCGACCCCGATGCCCCGACCAGCCCGATGTGCTCACCTGGTGCCACCGCACAGGTCACGTCGCGCAACACGGTTCGAGTGGTGGGGCCCGTGCGGTAGCTGAGGCCGATCGCCGAGCACGTCACCACCGGGTCGGCCCGCCCTGCACTCATCTCCACACCGCGTTGTTGGCCACCACGGCGCCGTCAGCCAGGGTCACGACGCGGTCGGCCACCGAGGCCAGGGCCGGCGAATGGGTGACCACGACCACGGCGAGGCCCTGCGATGCCTGCTCGGAGAGCAGGGCGGCCACGCCGGCCTCGCTTCGCCCGTCGAGCTCGCCGGTCGGCTCGTCGGCCAGCAGCACCGAGGGCTCGTTGGCCAGGGCCACGGCCAACCCGGCTCGGACCACTTCGCCGCCCGAAAGGGTGGAGGGCAGGGCCGCCGCCCGCCCTTCGATCCCCAGGCGACGCAGCACGTCGAGGGGGCGGCCCCGCTCTGTCCTGGCACACAGCGACCGGGCCAGCGCCACGTTGGCGGCCACGCTCAGGTGCTCGATGAGGTTGCCCGACTGCAGCAGCACACCCATGGTGGCGGCCCGCAACCGGGCCCGTTGGCGTTCGCCGACCCGGCTCATCGGGATCCCGGCGATGCTGACCCGGCCACCATCGGGATCGTCGAGGCCGGCCAGACAGGCCAGCAGGGTGCTCTTGCCCGACCCCGATGGTCCGACCACGGCAACCATCTCACCGGCGGCCACCTCCAGGCACACGCCGCGCAGGGCCAGCACCTCCTCGTCGCCCGAGTGATAGAAGCGATACAGGTCCACGGCGTCGATGACCGCCGCGCCGGTCCCCGGCGCCGACACCACCTTGCTCATCGCAGCGCCAGGCTGTCGCTCATCTTGCGGTAGGGATCGACGTTGTCCGACCCGATGGCCCCGGAGAGATCCATGCGCACCAACCGGCCGGCGGAACCGACGAGGTAGGTGATGACCTCGTCGCGAAATATCTTCCCGGTTACCGCGTCGGGAACGCTGTTGACCTGCCAGGTGATCTTCACCGCCGGTCCCGCGGGCAGGGTGGCGGCCTCCGTCTTGACCACCTTGGTGGCCCGCCCGGGCCCGCCCAGGATGGGCGTCACCTGTGCGGTGACGTCGGCCAGGGTGGGAGCAGGCCCCGGCATCGAGGTCACCGTGACGCTGTTGAGCTTGTCGCTGAAGGTGACACCCCCGATCGCTGCGGCCTGGGCCCAGCCCTCGGGATGGACGAACCTCGTCGCCGCGTCCGGGCTGGTCCACGCCACATAGGCCACCGTGTCGGGGATGTCTCCGGGGGGGCTGGACTCCACCGGAGCGGCGGTGCCGGCGCTCGAACCGGCCCCAGTGACCGTCGGGCCGCCGCCACCGGGGGAGGTGGGCGACGGGGTGGCCGTAGCCCCGCCCGACCCGCAGGCTCCCAGAGCGACAGCCAGCGCAGTGGCCACGCCCAGGCCGATCGGGGCGCGCCGCCGGTGCGCGGGGCGAAGGGGCCAGAAGGTGAAGGGCATGGGTGGTTCTTCCCTCGGAAACGGTCGGGTGAAGGTCCACCATGGTGGATCCTCGGTGTGAGGACCATGTGGGCCACAACCCGACAGCATTTCCTGCGCGCGCTTGGCGGTCCCACTGGCCTAGCCTTGTGTGGTAGCCGTCTTGGTCCCTCGCCCTCCGGCCCCTGAAAGAAGGCACATCGTGTTCCGCCATCACCACAATGACCGGTCCGATCCGGCATTTCTCCAGGCCCGGGCCGAGACCGAGTCCCTTTACAACCGCCTGGGTAACGACCTCACCACCCTCGACGACCGGGGCGAAGCGGCCAATCGCCAGGCCATGGTCGACGCCGGTGAGCGCTATACGACCGCCGGCTCCCAACTGAGCCAGGCCAGCACCGTGGGGGAGTTGGCCGTGGTCCGCTCCACCATCGTCGACGGGATTCATGCCACTCGCATGGTCCGCTCCCGCCTTGGCCTCGACCCCGGGCCCGACCCGGTGCTGCCCGCCCCGCCCACCCCACCCGCCCCCCCGGCGGTGGCCGGCGGCCCGGGGCGCCAGTGGGGTGGCGGAGGGTACGGTCGCCGTGGCGGACTCGGTGGGGCACTGGGCGCCGGTGCCGCCGGCGGACTGCTCGGTGGGCTCCTGGGCGGTGCCGTGCTGGGCGAGATGTTCGGCGGGGGCGAGGAGCGCGGCGAGTGGGAGGGCGACGACGACGGTGGTGGTGGTGGTGGTGGCGACTGGGGCGGCGGTGACGGAGGCGGAGGCGACTGGGGCGGCGACGGCTGAGCAGGTGGGTCACCCACCGTCGCCCACCACCGGCCGCTGACCCCTCCGATACCGTCCGTGGCCCCGAGCCCGACGACCCCCGTCGTCGCCCAACCGGACGGCCCCCCCCAGGCTCATGACGCCTACCGGCGACATGCCGCAGCCCTGGCTGGCGACTACGCCCGGTTGCCGCCCGGGGCGCCGGTCCGGCTGGCCAAGAGGACCTCCAACCTCTTTCGAAGCCGGGCCCGGACCTCGGCTCCCGGCCTCGACGTGAGCGCGTTCAGCGACGTCATCTCCATCGACCCGGTGGGGCGTAGCGCGGACGTAGGAGCCATGACCACCTATGAGCGCCTGGTCGACGCCACCCTGGCCCATGGGCTCGTGCCCTGCGTCGTCCCCCAGCTCAAGACCATCACCGTGGGTGGGGCGGTCACCGGACTGGGCATCGAAAGCTCCTCGTGGCGCAACGGCCTCGTTCACGAGTCGGTGCAAGAGATCGACGTCCTCACCGGTGATGGCAGGATCATCACGGCGCGCCCCGACAACGAGCACCGCGCCCTGTTCTTCGGATTCCCCAACTCCTACGGGACCCTCGGCTACGCCCTGAGGGTCAGGATCGAGCTGGAAGCGGCCCTACCCTACGTACACCTCCGCCACCTTCGCTTCGGCACCGTCGAGGAGCTGGCCGGAGCTGTTCGTGAGCTCTGCGGGTCCGGCGCCCATGAGGGTGAACCCGTGGCCTTCCTCGACGGGACGGTGTTCGGGCCCGAGGAGAGCTACCTGACGCTTGGATCGTGGAGTGACTCGGCCCCCCGGCTCAGCGACTACACCCACACCGAGATCTACTACCGGTCCCTCCAGACCGGCCACGAGGACTGGCTGAGCGCCCGGGACTACCTGTGGCGGTGGGACACCGACTGGTTCTGGTGCTCCCGGGCCTTTGGAGCCCAGCGGCCCTGGGTTCGCCGCCTGGTCGGTCCCCGGTTCCTTCGCAGCAGTGTGTATTGGAAGATGGCCGCCTTCGAAGAGCGTTACCACGCCAAAGCCACCCTCGACCGGTGGAGGGGCCTACCGGCACGCGAGAGCGTCATCCAGGACATCGAGATCCCGGTCGGGCGATTGGCCGAGTTCCTGGCCGACTTCGCCCGCAACCTCGAGATCGCACCGCTGTGGCTGTGCCCGCTGCGTCAGCGCGACGCCACGGTCGCCTGGGACCTGTACCGCCTCGACCCCGCGCAACTGTATGTCAACGTCGGGTTCTGGTCGACCGTGGCCCTGGCCCCGGGGATGGAGCCCACCCACCACAACCGCTGGGTGGAGGACGAGGTGGAGAGACTCGGTGGGCGCAAGTCGCTCTACTCGACGGCGTGTTATGACGAGGCCACATTCTGGCGGCTCTACAACGGCTCGGTGTACCGTGAGCTCAAGGGTACCTATGACCCGTCGGGGCGACTTCTCGACCTGTTCGCCAAGTGTGTCCAGGCCCGCTGAGACAGGAGGCAGAGGTGGCCGCTCACCTCACCGTGGCCCGGATCCTGGCCGACGTCATCGGCTCCGACGTGGCCATCGGCTTCCGTGCGTTCGACGGCAGCAGCGCCGGGCCCCCCGACGCCGCCGTCATCCTCCACGTCCGCCACCGCTTGGCCCTCAACGCCATAGTGACCGCGCCGGGCGACCTCGGCCTGGCCCGGGCGTACGTGGCGGGCCACCTCGACATCGACGGTGACACCTATGACGCGCTGCGTCTCTTGGCCCGCTCCTCGATCGGTGCCCTGAGCTGGCCCGAGCGCGCCCAGATCCTCAAGAGCCTTGGCCCGGGCGTGCTGCGACCCGTGCGTCCTCCACCCGAAGAGATCCGCCCCGGCCTGTGGTGGGGTCTTCGCCATTCCCTGGGCCGTGACTGGCGCGCCATCAGCCACCACTACGACGTGTCCAACCGCTTCTACCGCTTCATCCTCGGTCCTTCCATGGCCTACACGTGTGCGGTGTTCCCCGACGAGGACGCCTCGCTGGAGGAGGCTCAGGAGGAAAAGGTCGACCTGGTGTGCCGCAAGCTCGACCTGCGATCCGGCCAGCGACTCCTCGACGTGGGCTGTGGGTGGGGCACCATGGTCCACCATGCCGCCGCCCACTACGGCGTCCGGGTGCTCGGCGTCACGCTGTCACGCCAGCAGGCGGAGTGGGGCCAGGCCCAGTTGGCCGACGCCGGCCTGGCCGGCCGGGCGGAGATCCGCCACGCCGACTACCGCAGCGTCACCGAGGAGGGATTCGACGCCATCAGCAGCATCGGGCTCACCGAGCACATCGGGGCCAAGAACCTCCCCGCCTACGCCAGCTTCCTGGCCGCCAAGCTCCGGCCTCAGGGACGCCTGCTCAACCACTGCATCACCCGGCCCACCACCACCGCTGCGGTCCGGGCCAGCCGGGGGTTCATCAACCGCTATGTGTTTCCCGACGGGGAGATCGAGGCCGTCGGAACCATTGTGGGCACGCTGCAAGACGCCGGGCTGGAGATCCGCCACGCCGAAAACCTGCGTGAGCACTACGCCCGGACCACCGCCGCATGGTCCGCCAATCTCGATGCCCACTGGGATCTCGCGGTGGCCGAGGTGGGAGAGGGGCGGGCCCGGGTCTGGAAGCTCTATCTGGCCGGTTCTCGTCTCGGCTTCGACCAGCGCCGTGTCGAGCTCCACCAAGTACTGGCTACCCGCAGCGACGAAGGGGCGGCGGCCATGCCGGCGCGGCCGGACTTCTCCCGCACGGCGCCGTCGGACGTCCGGCCGGACGTGCGGCCGGACGTGCGGCCGGACGTGCGGCCGGGCAGCTTTACTCCGGGCTGACCTGGAGCCGCCGGGCCGCGGCTCGGCCTTCGGGCCAACGGACGGCGTCGACCTGGCGGAGCTTCTCCAGAATCCAGATGATGCGGGCACTGGTGTCGATCTGGCCCCGCAGCACGCCATGGCGAGCCGAAAAGGGATCGGCGTGGTGCAGGTTGTGCCACGACTCACCCATCGACGGGATGGCCAGCCACCACACATTCCCGCTCCGATCCCGGGTTTTGAACGGGTGCCGGCCGGTGATGTGACAGATCGAGTTGATCGAGAACGTCACGTGGTGCAACAGGCACACCCGCACCAGGCTTCCCCAGAAGAAGGCGGTGAGGGCCGCTTTGAACGACCAGCCCCACAAACCACCGACGAGCGGGGGCAGCAGGAGGGAGGCGACCACCAGCCAATGAAACGATCGCGACACTCCGGCGATGGCCCGGTCCTCCAGAAGGTCGGGGGCGTAACGCTCCTGGGAGGTCTGCTCCACGTCGAACAGCCAGCCGAGGTGGGCCCACAGAAAACCCTTGCTCAGCGCCCGGAAGCTCCGGCCGTAGCGCCACGGCGAATGGGGGTCGCCGTCGCGATCCGAAAAGCGGTGGTGCTTGCGGTGATCGGCTACCCAACGCACGACGGGACCCTGGATGGCCATGCTGCCGGCCACCGCCATGGTTACCCGGAGCCACCGCTTGGCCCGGAATGCCCGGTGGGTGAAGTGGCGGTGGAACCCGACGGTGATCCCGTGCCCGGTGATGGTGTACATGGCCATGGCGATGACCACGTCATGCCACGACAGGCCCCAACCCCAACCCATGGGCACGGCGGCCACCAGGGCCACGAAGGGCACGGCGATGAACAGTCCGAGCGCCACCTGCTCCCACGGTCGCTTCAGATCCTCGGCCTCGCCGTCCACGGACGGTTCGGGAATGTCGGGCAGCGCTTCGATCGCGGTCATCGGGTGACCCTTCGTACAGCCATTACCGCGGCCGCTCCTTGTCGTTGATGTCGCGCTGCGGGTGCGCGCTCTTGTAGAGCCTTCGGAGCAGGAAGCACTACGCGGGGGGACGCGGCCACGGCTCGTGGGTTGAGGATACCATCCTCCCGGTGGGGTGTCGGCCGGCCCTCGGTTCACTACGGTGAGTGCTCGTGGACGAAGCAGAACCGATTCCCGGGGGAAGCGACATAGGAACCGTGATGGTGGACATCGGTGGCGACGTCGGCGCCGCGATCGTGTGGACCTCGCTGGAGTTGCAGGGCACAGAGATCGAGATCCGCCGGCTGCCGGCAGCCTGGGACGGCAGCCACACGGCCGTTCGTGAGCGTCAGACCGGCTCCGGTCTACGCCCCGCTGCCCTCTTCGGCTCCCTGCCCTCGGGTGACTACGAGCTGCGCCGGCGCCCGCCCGAACCCGGCGGGGTGGTCGTCGCCGTGGTAGTGGAGGGAGCCCGGGTGGTGGAGGTCTCCTGGCCCGGCCCCTGACTGGGCGGCTCAGGGCGCGGCGCCCTACGTTCGACCACGGTGGCGGTGATGCGCCGCTCGACGAAAAACGCCAATCCGGGGAGAAATCCAGCGGCCACCATGGCCAGGAGGGACAGCGGCGACAGGCGGGCCCGGCGGAACAGGTCGAGCACCGCCACCAGGTAGAGGATGTAGAGGGCGCCATGGACCTGCCCGACCACCTTGGCCACCTCCGGGACTCCGGCCCAGTACTTGAGGGGCACGGCCACGACGACCAGAAGGATCAGACCGATACCGACCGCGTAGGCCATGATCCGGTAGCGCTTCAAGGCTCCGTTCATCGATGGATCCGGCCATGAGCCCCGGAACGGGGTGTGGTCATCGGTCGTCCTCGAAGCTTTTGGGCATGCCGCTGGGGTTGCGCCACGTCTTGGCCCGGCCCTCGGTGGCCAGGGTGGCCAGATAGAGGTTGTACGCGCTCATAGCCCCGCCCGCTCGCCGCCCGTCGTCGGCGTCACCGCTTCGCACCGCGGCGCTCGCCGCGGCGGTGGTGGCGCCTAGTTCGACACGTCGCCGCTCGAGAGCCGCCCGGTTGGCGGCCAGCAGCTGGGGTGTGGCCGAAGGCAGGCGAAGAGGCTGGGCCCGGCGGATCCGCTCGTGGCGTCGGGCCTCGACCTCGGCGGGATCCTCGGTCACCAACTGCCACCAGCCGACGATGGCGACGGCGGCGAAGATGGGCCATTCGAAGGTGTAGGCCCAGCTCAAGGTGTTGCCCCCGATTGCTCGGTGAGCCTGCCACCACCCGGCGTAGAGGCAGCCGGGGACGATGACGGCCACCAGCAGATGCCACAGCAACGCTCGCTTGGAAAACCAGCGTCGAGCCATTGGCGTCAGGCTAGAGCGCCCTCGCCGCCAACAGAGAGCGCCGCTGCTCAGATCGGCCCCTCAGGAGCGCCGCCGAAGTGGGAGCTCAGGTGGCTGGTGTCGTTGTAGCGGCGTACGACGCGCTGCGCGGGACCGACGACGATGTGGGAGATCGAGCCGTTGTCGGCCGGGAAGAATGCCAACCCGGCCGACCCGCTGACCTGAGCCAGAGCCTCGGCGATGACCCCCCCGTGGGTGAACACCACCACCATCCGATCGGGATGGGCGGCGGCCACCCGAGCCAGCGCAGCACCCACCCGAGCCGAAAAGGCACCGGCCGCCTCGGCGTCAGGAATGACATCCCATCGCTGCTGGACAAGGAGCTCGGCCAGCAGCGGGTCTCCCTCGGCTACCCGGGTTCGGTACAGGCCGCCCTCCCAGGCGCCCAGGTGGACCTCCCGCAGATCGGGCTCGACGATGGGCGTCAGACCCAGGCTCGTGGCCAAGGGCATGGCCGTCTGGGTGGTCCGACGCAAGGTGCTCACATAGATGGCGGCGATGGCCTGGTCCCCCAGGCGCCGGGCGACGGCCTCGGCCTGGTCCCGCCCGTCGGGGTGAAGGTCGGGGTCGGCCTGGCCCTCCATCAGCGGTAGGGGAACGTCGGGATGTACGGCCGCTGACTCACCGTGGCGAACCAGGAGGATGTCGGTGGCGCCGTCGGGCCGGTAGAAGCGAACTTGGCGGAGTTCCGTGAGTTCCGGGTCGGGGGCCATTGGCGCGATGTTACGGCCTGACCACCGCCGCTCACCGTGGCCGCTCACCGGCGGCTCCGCATCACCCGGACCACTCAGGCCACGAGTGCCTCCGACGGCTGTTCGGCCAAGAGGTGACCGCCGAGCTTGCGCTTGATGCGCTGCAGCGCGTTGTCCACCGACTTGGCCCTCCGGCCCAGGTGAGCGGCGATCTCTTCATAGGATTGCCCGTCGACGAAGAGTCCCAAGACCTCGACCTCGAGCGGGGAGAGCGTCTCGGTCACGGATCGACGCAGGGCCCCGGCCGCCTCGGCACGGATGATCTCGTCGGCCGGGTCCGACGCCCGATGATGGTCGAGCAGGGCCTCGAGCGCCGATTCCGACCGCTCGTCGTTCGGCCCGATCGGAGTGATGGACACATACCGGTTGAGGGGCTGATGCTTGTTGCGGGTGGCCGCTTTGATGGCCGTGATGACCTGACGGGTCACGCACACCTCGGCGAACGCCCGAAAGGATGCCTGCCGGTCGAAGCGGTAGTCCCGGGCCGCCTTGAAGACTCCGATCAGGCCCTCCTGCTCGACATCGTCGTCGTCGGCGCCGAGGACGAAATAGGTCCGAGCCTTGGACCGGGCGAAGCGCCGGTACCGACTGATGAGCATCTCGAGTGCCTCGTTGTCGCCCCGGTGGAATCGTGCGACGAGCTCCTCGTCGTCGAGTTCGGCGCTGTGGGGAAGGGAATGGAGAAAAGCCATGGTGTCCTCGGTCGGCATCCGGGCAATCATTTTGGGGTGACGTGTACTTTTTCGTCCGAGTTGCTCCGGCTGGCGAAGAAAGTCACGTTGTCGGAAGTTTGCCCGCTTGATGCCGGGCTGGTTCCAACTAACTAGTTACTTCTACCCAGTCCGAAGGGGCTATGTCAACCAGCTCACGGATCGAAACCCAAGATGTAACACAGCGCAAAAGGGAGAAACGTGGCGTTGAGGGGAGTCCCTGGGCGTTTAGGTCCGGCCGCGGGCGACCTCGAAGCACGCCAACGCGGCGGCCACCGAGACGTTGAGTGAGCCCAGGGGCCCCTGCATGGGAATCGACACCGTTAGCTCGCAGACGTCGCGGGTCAGGCGGCCCAGGCCCCGGCCCTCAGCACCCAGGACCACCGCCACCGCCTCGGAGGCCACCCGCAGATCCCACAGGCCCGTTTCGGCGTCGGCGTCCAGGCCAACGGTCCATACGCCGGCCGCCGACAGCTCCCGGAGGGCGGCGGGGATCCCGCTCACCAGCGCCACGGGCAGATGCTCGACCGCACCCGCCGCAGCCTTGACCGCGGCGGGGGTCAGGCGCGCCGAGCGATGCCGGCCAAGGACCACGCCCGAGGCGCCGGCGCCCAGCGCGGAGCGCATGATGGCTCCGAGGTTGTGGGGATCGGTGATGCCGTCGAGCACCACGAGCAGCGGGGGGGCCCCATCGGGCGCCGGGCGCCGGGACAGGTCGGCCACCTCCACCGGCTGGATGGGCTCTGCGGCAGCCACCACGCCCTGGGGCGCCTCGGTACCGGCCAGCGCGTCGATGCGGCCGCGGGGCACGTGGTGAACGGTGATGCCCCGCCGCTGAGCCAGAGCCAGAATCTCCGCCATCGGTCCCTCGGCATCGGTCCCGTCGGCCATCAGTACACGATGCACCGCCCGGCGCCCGGCGGCGAGCAGCTCGAAGACCGCTCGGCGACCCTCAACCTGGTCACCTCCGAGCTCCTCGGCGCCCCGCAGGGGTGCTCGCCGCCCGCTGCGCTCCGCCCCCGCCCCGGGGGGACCACGGCGGGGTGGCGGGCCTGCGCCGCCGCCGCGTCTCCCACCGCCGGCCTTGCCCCGCGGGCCGCGACGGGGCCCGTCGCCGTCCGGGCTCACCGGCGGTCGCCGA
>JAABUQ010001587.1_pt1 | contig 48209 bp, 50 predicted proteins | sample 5560001 | NCBI WGS metagenome assembly JAABUQ01 (sample SAMN10711888, study PRJNA513371) | rock metagenome | isolation source: Antarctica rocks | place: Antarctica: Victoria Land, Finger Mt nord | collected 2015-12-18
CGCCAAGGCCGAGGGACGGAACAGCTTCCGCTACTTTCATCCCAGCATGAACGCGCGCCTGCAGCGCCAGCGCTCGATGGAGCAGGATCTGCGGCGCGCGCTGGCGGATGGCCAATTGCTGCTGCACTACCAGCCGCAGGTTGACCTCGCGACCCGGCGCGTCACCGGGGCGGAGGCGCTGCTGCGCTGGCTGCATCCGGAACAGGGCATGATCCTGCCCGGCGAATTCATCCCGCTGTGCGAGGAAACCGGGCTGATCGTGCCCGTGGGCGAATGGGTGCTGCGGACGGCCTGCATCCAGGGAGCCCGGTGGAACAGCGAAGGACAGGGCAAGCGGCTGGCGGTCAACCTGTCCCCGGTCCAGGTGCAGCAGCCGGGGCTGGTGGCGCTGGTGGCGGAGGTGCTGCGCGACACCGGCCTGCCGCCGAACCTGCTGGAGCTGGAGATCACCGAGGGCACCCTGCTGCGCGACACCGAGCAAACGCTGCAAACGCTCGGCGGCATACGTGCCCTGGGCGTCGGCATCGTGCTGGACGATTTCGGGACGGGCTACTCCAGCCTGAGCTACCTGCGACGCTTCCCGTTCGGCAAGCTGAAGATTGACCGCGGGTTCGTGGCGCACGTGGTGGACGACCCGGGCGCAGCCTCCATCGTGCAGGCCGTCGCGACGCTGGGCCGGTCCCTGGGGATGCTGGTGACGGCCGAAGGGATCGAGACGGCGGGACAGGTCACGCGCTTGAAGGCGTTGGGATGCGATGAGGGCCAGGGCTATTTCCTGGGCAGGCCCGTTGCGGTCGAGTGCTTGGCGGAGCTGGAAGAGTCACGTCGGGCCTGTGGCTGACCTTGGGAATGGGGGCACGCCCGCTTTGCACCAGCCCGATTTCCGACGCCAATAGGGCCAGACGACGTTAGTCCAGGAATGTTCCTAGGTGGGCCAGCACCTCCGCAGGCGCTTCCTCGGCGAGATAGTGTCCGCTGTCCACGGCAGCGCCGGTCACGTCAGCGCTGCAATACTCCCGCCACAGCGCCACGGGGTCATACCAGCCGCCGACCTTGCCCTTGGCGCCCCATAGCGCCAGCATCGGGCACCGCACCTTCCGCCCCTCGGCCCGGCTGATGCGGTCGTGCTCCAAGTCTATGCTGGCGGCGGCGCGGTAGTCCTCGCACATGCCGGTGATCGCATCTGGGTCATGCGCCGCAGCCAGGTAGTCCTGCAGCGCCTCCTCCCGAAAGAAGCTTGGCGGCTTCGGCTCGCGCGAAGTGTGCGCGCGGAACCACACCTCCGGGGCCGCATTGATGAGCTCCTCTGGGAACGGATGCGGCTGCGCGAACCAGAACCAGTGATAGTAGCCGAGCGCGAAGGCCATGTCCGTCCGCTCGAAGTGCTCGATGGTTGGCACGATGTCCATGACGGCGAGGCGCTGCACCCGGTCCGGGAAATCGAGCGCCAGCCGGTGCGCGACGCGGGCGCCGCGGTCGTGCGACACGACCTGGAAGCGGTCGTGGCCCATGAGCGTCATGAGTTCCGCCATGTCGCGTGCCATGCTGCTCTTGGCATAGGGGGCATGGTCGGCGCTTGCCGCCGGCTTGAAGCTGCCGCCGTAGCCGCGCAGGTCCGGGCAGATGACGGTGTAGCGCTGAGCCAGGGCTGGGGCGGTGGCGTGCCACATGGCATGGGTCTGCGGGTTGCCGTGCAGCAGCAGCAGCGGCGGGCCGGAGCCGCCGTGGCGCAGGCGCAGCTCCCCGTCCCGTACCCGCGTGCTGGTCAGCGTGAAGCTGTCGAAGAACCCGTTCATGCCAACCTCCATCCCAGGCCCAACGCATGATACCTGAGCAGGTTGGCAGACAGCAGTGACGGGAGTATGGCAGCGTCGTTGTCCTGAACGCGGCGTCGAACCGTGCCGGGACGGGCCAGACCGGGGACGAAGGGGGATGGATGCGGGACGGAGCCGTTGAAGCCTTGATTGCATGACGGACACGCTGGAGGGCGGGGTCGTCGTGGTGGGTGCCGGCGCCGCCGGGCTGTCCGCCGCGGCGCATTTGCGGGCGCGGGGCGTGACCGTGACCCTGCTTGAGGCTGGCCCCTGCATCGGCGGCCGTGCCCGCACTGCCCGCCCGGCTGCGCTGGATGGGGAGGTGTTGGACCTCGGCGCGGCCTGGCTGCACGCGGCGGACAGCAACCCGCTGGTCGGGCTGGCGATGCCGGAGGACGGGCTGGTCAACTCCGACGCGCTGAGGACCGAGCGGCTGTTCATCGCCGGGCGCGAGGCGACCGCGGCGGAACATGCGGAGTACGAAGCCTGCTGGGACGCGGTCGAACGCCTGGAGCCAGGGGCAGCGGACACCAGCCTTGCGGCGCTGATGGCGGCGGTGCCGGGGCCGTGGGCGCCCACGGTCGCGCTGTGGGAAGGGGCGATCATCGCCGCCGCGGACGCGGACGAGCTGAGCGCGCAGGACTGGCGCCGCAACCTGCTGCCGCCGCCGAACCTGCTGCCGCCGGGTGGGTTGGGCGACTTCGTCGCGCGCCGCCTGGCGACGCCGGCCTGGCTGGGTACCCCGGCGACCCGCATCGCCTGGGATGGGCCTAGCATACGGGTAGACACGCCGCGCGGCACGTTGCAGGCGGCGGCATGCATCCTGACGGTTTCGACCGGTGTGCTGGCGGCTGGGGCGATCCGCTTCGACCCGCCTTTGCCGGCTGCGGTGCAGGCGGCGGCGGATGCGCTGCCGATGGGGCTGGCGACCAAGGTGGCGCTGCCGGCGGCGGATGGCGGCCGGCTCGGCATCGTGGACAACTCGACCCTGGTGCGGCAGGTGGCAGCCGGTGAGGTGGGCATGACCTTCAACGCCTGGCCACTGGGGCGCGGGCACCTGGCCGGCTACATGGGCGGCCGGACGGCCTGGGCGGTGGCGGGCGACGATGCGGCGGCAGAGGCGTTCGCGCGGGAGCAGTTGCGGGCGATGCTGGGGCAGGTGCGGCTGGGTCCCCGGGCGGTCGTCACGGCGTGGGGCACCGACACGCTGTTCCGCGGCGCCTACTCCTATGCCCGGCCGGGCCATGCCGGGGCACGGGCGTTGCTGGCCGAGGCGTTCCCGGGGGAGCGGCTGCTGTTCGCGGGGGAGGCCACGCGAACGGACGGACTGGCGGGCACGGTGGGCGGAGCGTGGTTGAGCGGGCGGGACGCGGCGGCGCGATTGTTGGGCGAGGACGGACAGGCACGCTAGGGCTGCATGCCCTCTGTTCTCGCTTTTCGCCGTGGCATCAGGGGCGTTTCGGGCCGGATCCCAAGTCGTCCCAAACCTTGTTCTCGGTCCAACCAAGTTCAGAGAATTCCTTGGCCCGCAATGGCGCTTCGCCCTCCGGAAAAAACTCGTCGAGTTGCGGTGGCGGCACAGAAGTCCCGCTCAGCATGGCATGGGCCTGCCCACGGTGATGGATCTGGTGCTGAAACAGATGCAGCAGCAGCCGGTCCATTCGCTCGTGTTGGATCCGGACGTCGCGATGCACGGCAACGACCCGCCTCAACCCGACCGCGTCCAGGCCCTCTACCACCGCGAGCAGGCGCCGATCCATCGCTTGCCGCGCCTCTTGAAGCGCGGCAACGGTGCCGTATGGCTCCCGGTCCGCTCAGGCTGCCGGGCCGAGCGTCCCGCCCTCCATGGCATCCACGTAGAAGTGGTCAGTGATCAGGATGTGGTTGAGCGTGGCGCGCAGGCTCGGGAAAAAACCCGTCCGCGTCGCAGTAAGCTCGTCCGGCGCCAATTGGGCGCAGGCGGCGAGCAAGCGGTGGTTCGCCCAAGCATTGTTATGCGCCATCGCGCGGTAGGGAAGGCCGGCGTCCATCAGCTCCTCCGCGTCACTGCCGCCCGTACCGTGTTGTCCAGCAGGCAGGCGATGGTCATCGGGCCGACGCCGCCGGGCACGGGGGTGATGGCGCCGGCCACGGCCACGCACTCGTCATAAGCGCAGTCGCCCGCCAAGCGCCCATTGGCCAGACGGTTAGTACCCACGTCAATCACGGCGGCGCCAGGCTTGATCCAGTCGCCGCGCACCAGTCCCGGACGGCCCACGGCGGCCACCAGCACGTCGGCCCGGCGGCACTCGCCCGCCAGGTCCTCTGTGCGAGAGTGAGCGATCGTCACCGTGGCGTCCGCGGCCAGCAGCAGCAGCGCCATCGGCTTGCCGACGATGGCGGACCGTCCCAGCACCAGCGCCCGCGCCCCGCGCAACGCTATGCGGTGCGTCTCCAGCAGGCGCATGACGCCGGACGGCGTGCAGGGCGCCAGCACCGGCAGCCCGTCCTGCAAGCGGCCGACGTTGATGGGGTGGAAGCCGTCCACGTCTTTGGCAGGGTCAATCGCCTCCAGCACCGGGCGGGGCGGGATGGCGTCGGGCAGCGGAAGCTGCACCAGGATGCCGTCCACCGCGTCGTCCGCATTCAGTCCGGCGATCACCTCCAGCAGCTCCGCCGCGGCAACGGTCGCCGGCAGGCGGATGGTGCGGACGGCGATGCCGGCCTCCTGAGCCGCACGGTCCTTGTTGCGGACGTAAACGGTGCTGGCCGGGTTGTCGCCGACTAACACGACGACGAGGCCGGGGCGAAAGGGCAGGGCGGCGGCGCGTGCGGCAACCTCGGCGCGCAGCGTGGCGGCTACCGCCTTGCCGTCAATGATGCGGGCCGGCATGGCCTACAGCAGGGACCAGTAGCCGGAGATGACGCCCCGGGCGAGGGTGCGCAGCGCCGGGGTGGCGACGAACTGCAGCAGCAGGATGGCCACAAGCGGGCTGAGGTCTATGTTGCCGAAGTTCGGCAGCACGCCGCGGATCGGCCGCAGCATCGGCTCGGTGACGCGGTTCAGGAAGTCGCCGATGACCCAGACCAGGCGGTTGCGGGTGTCTATAACGCCGAACGACGCGAGGGTGCTGAACACGGCGTTCAGGATCAACGCCCAGATCAGCAGTTGGATGACGTAGAAGCACAGCTCGAACAGGGCGGGGATCACGTGGGGCGGCCTCCTGGAGGGTGTCCGGAGGGCCGGACGCGGCGGACCCTACCGATGCGTCCCTTATGGTGCAACCGGGCGCCGCGCCTTGACTTGCGGCGGCGCCAACGTCATGTTCCGCCGCCTGGAACGGCGGGGCTGTAGCTCAGTTGGGAGAGCGCCTCGTTCGCAATGAGGAGGTCAGGGGTTCGATTCCCCTCAGCTCCACCACCGCCTCTCCAGAAGCCGGGTCAGAGGAAGCTACGGAGGCAGGATAGCGTGGAGCTGGATGGCTTCTACTGCCAACCGAGTTCTGACCTACCAAGCTCCTGCATCTCTTGGCTTTGCCGTGTTGGCCGCCACACGCGGTCGCACACGTTCCGCGCTAAATTCAGCGCTACGAAACAGTCAGTCGCAGTATCGTCCGACGCTACTTCCGCACCAGCCGTAGCAGCGGTGCGACCACCAGAAGCGCCATCGCACCCACGGCCAGGCCTGCCACCCCCGACACCGCCGCCCCTACCAGCCACTCAACCACGGCTTGCTCCGCCGGCACCGCTCCTGCAACGGCCGCAGCCAGGCCGTGCGCGGTATGAGCCGGGCCGGGCAGCCCCAGCACCTCCAGCCCATGCAGCAGGATGCCGCCGCCGACCCAAATCATCGCTGCGGTCCCGACCACGGACAATACGCGCAGGAAGGGCGGCATCCCCACCACTAATCCACGGCCCACCAACCTTACAGGCGGCCACCCCGCCCGGGACAGCACCAGCCCGGCATCGTCCGCCTTCACGATCAGCGCCACGCCGCCATACACCAGCCCGGTGATCCCGGTTCCCACCACCGCCAGCACCGCCGCCTGCACGGCAAAAGCGGACTCCGGCACCGCGCCGAGCGTGATCGCCATAATCTCGGCAGACAAGATCAGGTCGGTCTGGACGGCGCTGCGTACTTTCTGGTCCTCGAACGTCTTGGCATCCACAGGCGCCGCAGCCGCCACGTGGCCTTCCTGGTGCGGGCGCAAGGCGTGCAGAATCTTCTCCGCACCCTCGAAGCATAGGTAAACGCCGCCGGCCATCAGCAGCGGCGTGATGGCCCAGGGCGCCACAAGGCTGAGCAGCAGCGCCGCCGGCAGCAGATACAGCAGCTTGTTCTTCAGCGATCCCAGCGCGATCTTGCCAACGATCGGCAATTCTCGGCTGGGGGCAAAGCCGGTGACATAGGTGGGAGTCACCGCGGCGTCGTCTATCACCACCCCTGCTGCCTTGGCGCCGGCCCGCGCCGCCTAGCCTGCGGCATCGTCCAGCGTTGCCGCGGCGACCTTCGCCAGCCCGGCGACGTCGTCCAGCAACGCAATCAATCCTGTGCTCACCTTTGGTCCCCTGCCGGCCTGCCCTGGCAGGACGCTTGGGCAGGGCCAGAGGTTCCTGGGGCGGCAGCGTGTCTGGACTGCGCCGCCGCTTTGCAGGCGAGATATAGAAGGACATCCTCCACGATGAACGTCCTGCTTTCCACGGAGGGGTTGCGGGGTTCCGGTCCTACTCCGCCGCTGCCTGCAGCCCGTCGTGATCCCGCGTCGGCACCCGCCCTGTCGCCGAGCGCACCACACGCACCGGCAGCGCCTTGTAACCCGGCACCTTGCTCTGCTTGTCGTGGTGCCATAGCGGGAACAGCGGGTTGCACTCCGGAAAATAGGCGCCGGCGCAGCCCTCGGGAATGTTGTAGGGCACCACCTGCAAGCCGTGCACTACGCGCTCGTGTCCGTCGTCCGCGATCGCCGGCGTCAGGTCCACGGCGTCGCCGCCAGCCAGGTCAAGGCGGGCAATGTCGGCCGGGTTCATGAAGATCACATGCCGGGTGCCCTCCACCCCGCGGAACCGGTCGGTGTAGCCATAGATCGTCGTGTTGAACTGGTCGTTGGACCGCAGCGTCGCCAGTTGCAGCACGTTCGCCGTGTCGCCCACCGCCTCGATTCCTGCGAACAGCCGGTCCGGCGTGATAAAATTCGCCTTGCCGGAGCGCGTGACCCACTTGCGCTCCCGCGCCGGCACCGGCCGGGCAAAGCCGCCGGGCTGCAGGAAGCGCTCGTTGAAGCGTTTGAAGGTTTCGGGATACGTCGCCTCGATCGCGTCGCGCACGTTGCCGTAGTCGCCGACCCAGTCGTCCCAGGGCACGTTGGCGTTGGGCGGCAGCGTCGCCTTCGCCATCCCGGCGACGATCCAGGCCTCGGAGCGCACGTCTTCGCTGACCGGGTCCACCAGGCCGTGGCTGCCGTGGAAGTGTGCGACCGAGCTTTCCATGCTGACGGCCTGCGGCCCCGTCGCCTGCACGTCCTTCTCGATCCGTCCGAGGCACGGCAACAGGTAGGCGATCTCCCCATGGACGACGTGGTTGCGGTTCAGCTTGGTAGCGATTTGCACCGTCAGGCGCAGGCCGCGCCAGGCGGCCTCCATCGCCACGGTCTCGGGAATGGCGCGCAGGAAATTACCGCCCAGGCCGATGTAGGTCCGCACCTCCCCGTCCATGATGGCCTTGCAGGCATCCACGGTGCTGTGGCCGGTCCAGCGCGGCGCCTTGAAGCCATACAGCTTCTCCAACTGGTCCAGCGGCGCCAGCTCGGGCTTCTCGGTGATCCCGACGGTGCGCTGGCCCTGCACGTTGGAATGGCCGCGGACGGCGCAGACGTTACCGCCGGGCTTGCCGATGTTGCCGCGCAGCAGCAGCAGGTTCGTCACCATGTGGACGTTTTCCACGCCTAGCGCGTGCTGCGTCAGGCCCATGCCATAGCAGCCGAGGGTGGCGCTGGACTTCACGTAGGCCTCGGCCGCCGCGGTCATTTCGTCGCGGGTCAGGCCGGACACCCGCTCCAGCTCCGCCCAGTCATGGCCGCGTGCGGCGGCGGCGAACTCCTCGAACCCCGCGGTGTGCTCGTGGATGAACTCCCAATCCAGGACGCGCTTGGTGTCGGCGGCCGCCATCGCGGCGGCGAACACCACTCCGCTGGGGCTGTCATCCGGAGATGCCGTGCCATCCTCGCCGACGACCTTGCTTGGCCCAGCCTGTGCGGCGTCGTCCATGGCGATGACGGCCTTGCAGATCCCGAACAGCGCGGCGATGTCGCCGCCGTTCTTCACCTGCATATACTGGGACGAGATGATGGTTTCCGCCCCCGTCGCCATCTGTTCCGGCGCCTGCGGGTTGGTGAACCGCTCTAGCCCACGCTCGCGCAGCGGGTTGATGGTAATGATCTTCACGCCGCGCTCCACCGCGTCCTGCAACTGGTGCAGCATGCGCGGGCTGGACGTGGCGACGTTCTGGGCGATGTAGAAAATCAGGTCGCAGTTGTCGAAGTCGCTCAGGACCGCCGTGCCGACCGCGGCGCCAAGGCTGGCAGGCAACGCCACCGAGCTGCTCTCATGGCACATGTTGCTGCAGTCAGGCAGGTGGTTGCTGCCATACATGCGGGCAAACAGCTGATACATGTAGCTGGTTTCCAGCGACGCGCGCCCGCTGGTGTAGAACACCGCCTGCTCCGGACGGACGGCCTGCAGCTCGCGGGCGATCTCCTGGAAGGCGATCTCCCATGACACCGGCATGTAGCGGTCGCTGTCGGGATCCCACCGCATGGGGTGGGTGAGGCGCCCGGCCTCCTCCAGGTCGTAGTCGCGCCAGGTTTCCATCTCTGTCAGCGTATGCTTGGCGAAGAATTTCTGGTCCGTCTTCTTGTCGGTAATCTCCCAGGCCGTGGCCTTGGCGCCGTTCTCGCAGAACTCGGCGGGATGCGGCTTGGCCGGCTTGGCCCAGGCGCAGGAGACGCACATGAAGCCCTTGGGCTTGTTCTGATGCACCAGGGCGCGGGCACCTTTGACCGGGATGCGCTCGCGCACCAGGATTTCGGTGACGGACTTCAACGAGCCGTAGCCGCCGGAGGGACCGGTGTAAGGGTCCTGGCTGCCCTCATCCAGGTCGAGCTTTTCCTTGGTCATGGGGGCCTCCAGTTGAATTAACGTCGGAGGCTCAACGCTGGCGGGGGCAGGGGTTCCTGCCCGATGGGCGGCTGGGACCCCGTAACGGCCTTCAAAATCCTGTTTCCCGCCAGATCGTGGATGGCGTAGGGCGGAAAACGTGGCGTCATCCGCCACTGGCCAGTGCCGCAGGATTGCAGAAGGCGCGGCGCTTTTTCGCGCTGCAAAGGACGGGACAACGGTCAGCCCGGCAGGACACGCCCGAAGAACCCGGCGATCTCCGCCGCGGCGCGGTCGGGGTCCTCCCGGTGCGGGTAGTGGCCGACGCCGGGGAAGATTGCCAGGTCCAGGTCGGTGAAGAACTCGCCGAGCCGGTCCGTCCAGGCTGCCGGGAAGATCGCGTCGTGCTCGGCCCAGCGCACGCAGGTCGGAAGGACAATGGGCGCCGGCACCGGCGCCGTGCCGGCAATCATCGCCATCCGCGTGGCATGGGCGGCGCGGTAGAAGGCGAAGCCGCCCTCCAGGTTGCCGGGGCGGAGGAAGTTGTCCACCCAATCCTCCATCACGTCGTCGAACGCATCCTTGCGGTGCGCCCAGTGGCGGAGGAAGTAGCCGATATAAGCCCGGCAGGTGTCGCGGCTGGCGCCGACGAGGGTGGCCGCCATCGGCATCTGATGGAAGGATTGATACCAGATCTCGTTCAGCCGGTCGGACGTCCCCATGCGGGCGCCGATGCCGGGGTAGCTGAAGTCGAAGAAGAACAGGCCGGCGATTCGCTCCGGCGCCAAGCGCGCCAGCGGCTGCATGATCGAGCCGCCGACGTCATGCCCGACGACTCCCACCCGGCCCAGCCCCAGCGCGTCCAGCACGGCGATCATGTCCCGCGCATGGTCCTCCGCGCCCCAGGGTCCCTCGGGCTTGGCGCTCTCGCCGAAGCCGCGCAGGTCCGGGGCAACCAGCGTGAAGCGTCCGGCCAGGCGCTGCATCACCGGCTCCCAGGTGCGCCAATACTCCGGCCAGCCGTGCAGCAGCAGCAACGCCGGGCCTGACCCGGCGGACACGACGTGGAAGGGGACGCCGGCGGCGGTCACCGTGGAATGCTGCATGTCCTGCCTCGTTCGTTCTGGCCGCCGGCCGCAGTGCCGGACCGGCCTGTTTACTGCGGCCTCGGCGCTTCCACCCCGCCTTTAGGCACCACGCCGAGCCCTTGCAGGCAGGTGATCCGCGCCCGCTTCCGCGCCCGCAGCAGCTCGTCGTCGGTTTCCAGCTTGAAGTGCTCGCTGCCGGCGCCCTTCATGATCAGGTCGCGCACCTCCGGATCGCGGTTCACCTGCGCGTCGCACGCGGCGTCCGGCGCGCTTTCCCGGGCGCAGCCGGACAGCAGCAGCAGGATCAGCAGGGTGCGCGTCATCCGTGCGCCATCCAGTCCTCGATCAAACGCCGGGCGATGCTGTCGCGGCGCGGCAGGCTGAAACCGTGCTTGTCGGGCTCCGTAAGCTCCGCGCGGCTGAACCAGCGGGCGTCGCGCAGCTCGGCGGGGTCTATGGTGATCTCGTCACTCAGGCCCTCGGCGTGGAAACCCAGCATGATGCTGGCGGGAAACGGCCAGGGCTGGCTGCTGTGGTAGTGGACGGCGCCGACCTGGATTCGGCTTTCCTCCATGACCTCGCGGGCTACGGCTTCCTCCAGGCTTTCGCCGGGTTCGACGAAGCCGGCGAGGGTCGAATACATCGTTGCCTTGGGGAAGCGGGCGGAGTGGCCCAGCAGCACGCGGTCGCCGCGGTGCACCAGCATGATGACGGCCGGGTCGGTGCGCGGGAAGTGCTGGGCGCCGCAGCCGGTGCAAGCCAAAGCGTTGCCGGCGCTGCGCGGTACGGTCTGCGCGCCGCACACGCCGCAGAAGGGGTGCCGGTTGCGCCAGTGCATCAGGCCGCGGGCATGCGCCAGGATGGCGGCGTCGTCCGGGGGCAGGCCGCCGGGAACGGTCCGCAAGTCCTCGAACACCCCGGCATCAGGCGGCAGCAGGGGCAGCGGATCCTCGACAGCACTCAAGTCTACGGTAAAGACGGCCTGTTCGTCCCGCACGCCCAGGAAGGCCCAGTTAGCGCCGGCCGTGAGCGCCGGGGCGGCGTCAGGAGCGGCGAGATAGGCGGCCTGCAGCCCATCCTGGTCCCGCAGCAGGCTGCGGCTGCGCCAGACTGGGACGATTTGACTGCCGGGGTCCTGTAGGCGCTCGTTGATCCAGGCGTCGTCGTCCCGCCGGTCGCCGGCGCGGTCCAGGGGGCTGCCGGTATAGACATTGGGGCGGCTGGCGGGGATGGGGGGCATTGGGTCCGGCATCGCATGGGGGCGGGCGCGTGCCAAGCCCCGGGGGTGGCAAGGCTGGCATTAAGCTCTGGCAAGTCCCGCGATGACCTGGGCCCGTTATCCGCTGCCCCCTCTGCCAGCAGCATCCCCGCTATTCCTGCCAGTGCGGGGCTGCGGGGATCGTGGGGCCGCCTGGTCCTGACGCTATCCTTCGGCGCAGCTTGCCCTCATAATGCCGGGCACCGAGGGCACTGCATGGACAACCCGGATCAGCGCACCCGTACGCCTGCTGCCGAGCCAGGCGGCACGGATACCTACGAGGGCGATTTCCACGCCTGGGCCGCCGCCCAAGCGGCCCTGTTGCGCGCCGGGCGGCTTTCGGAGCTGGACGCCCAGCACGTCGCCGAGGAGATCGAGGCCCTGGGACGCAGAGAGCGGCAGGAACTGGAAAACCGGTTGGCGGTGCTGCTGCTGCACCTGCTGAAATCGTCCCGTCAGCCAGAGCGACAGGGCAGGAGTTGGCTTCTGACCATTGAGGAACAGCGCCGGCGGCTTGCCCGGCACTTGCGCGACAACCCCAGCTTGCGGGCGGTGCAGGACGAGGCGCTGGCCGATGCCTATGGCGATGCGGTGCTGCGGGCGGAATTGGAAACTGGCCTGCTGCGCGACATGTTCCCCTGGACTTGTCCTTACAGCTTCGAGCAGGTCATGAATAACGAGTTTTGGCCGGGGCCAGGATGATCCGCCGCACCCCGGCATGAAGCCCAGGGAGCGGCGGCGCACCGTCAGCCGAAGTTCGGCTGCGTCGCCTTGTAGCTCGGCAGCGCCTGCACCCGGTCCCACCACTCGGCGAAACCCGGCACATCGGTCGCCGCCGCGGCATCGGGCGTCATCATGACGTAGGACAGCACCGGCGCCAGGAACAGGTCCGCCAGGCTCAGCTCCCCCGCGATGAAGGGCGACGCACCCCGGGTCTGCATCGCGAACTCGACGACCTTGCGCCCGTTCTCGACCCCCGCCTCGCGCGCGGCGTCGTTCTGGCCGCCGACGAAGCCCGGGAACAAGTGGTAGGCCGCAACGCCGCCGACCAGCGCGCCATAGCCGTAGGAGTCCAGCAGCCCGACGACCATGTCCATCCGCGCCCGGTCCTGCGGCGTGCCCGGCACCAGCGACGGGCCGGGCAGCACGTCGTTCAGATAGCGGACGATGGCGGCGGTCTCCAGGATGCGGAGGCCGTCATAATCCAGCACAGGCACTTTGCCGAAGGGATGGCGCTGCAGGTGCTCGGGCGACTTCGGCTCGCCTTCCAGGACGTTCAGCGGCACCTGGCGGAATTCCGTTACACCCTTCTCGGCCAGCAGCATCTTGACGGTACGGACATAGGTGGAGCCGTCGAAGCCCCAAAGGGTGATGTCGGACATGGGTGGAGGTTCCTGGGTGCAGGGGTGAGGCGGGCGCGCAGGGCCGCCCGTTGCACGCATATAGGCTGGTTTCGGCAGGCGGCGCCACGCAACGGCGGGACCATGCAATCCCAGCAGCCAACCTGCTACCCCGCCCCAACCCGCAACGCCCCCATGTCCCGCGCCATGCCGCATTGCTGCATGGCTTTCACAGGTCCATGCCGATCATGCCATCTAATCGTTGAACCCGCCCTGGCCTATCTCCGAAATCCACACAAGGAAGAACAGCACATGCGCATGAACCGGCTGGGCCGCACCGGACTCTTCGTGTCCGAGCTATGCCTCGGGACGATGACCTTCGGCGGCGAAGGCAACGGGGTTTACAGCGAGATGGGCGGCCTCGGGCAGGCGGACGCCGAGCGGCTGGTCGGACGCGCCATGGAGGCTGGGGTGAACTTCATCGACACTGCGGACGCCTACTCGGACGGGCTGTCGGAGCAGATCACCGGCCAGGCGTTGCGCAACCTGCAGGTTCCGCGCAGCAGTGTCGTCGTCGCCACCAAGGGCTATGCCCCCACCGGCTCCGGCCCCAATGCCGGTGGCAACTCGCGCCTGCATCTGATCGAGGCCTGCAAGGCCAGCCTGCGCCGGCTGCAGCTCGACCACATAGACCTGTATCAGGTCCACGGCTTCGACCCGGCGACACCGATCGAGGAGACCGTCCACGCCCTCGACATCCTCGTGCAGCATGGGCACGTCCGCTACGTCGGCGTGTCGAACTGGGCGGCGTGGCAGATCGTGAAGGCGTTGGGCATCGCCGACCATGCGGGCCTCACCCGGTTCGCCAGCCTGCAGGCCTATTACAGCATCGCCGGGCGCGACCTGGAACGGGAGATCGTGCCGATGCTGCGGGCGGAGGAGGTGGGGCTGATGGTTTGGAGCCCGCTGGCCGCCGGGCTGCTGAGCGGGAAGTACTCGCGGGAGCAGGAAACGATCCCGGCCGGCCGCCGTGCCGCCTTCGCCTTCCCGCCGGTTGAGCGGGAGCGTGGCTTCGCCTGCCTGGATGCGATGCGGCCGATGGCGGAGGCGCGCGGGGTGTCGGTGGCTCAGGTCGCGCTGGCCTGGCTGCTGCACCGGCGGGCGGTCAGCAGCGTCATCATCGGCGCGCGGCGGCTGGACCAGTTGGAGGACAACTTGGGAGCGGTGGACGTCGAGCTGACCGAAGCGGACCTGGACGCCCTGGACGCCGTCAGCACGCTGCCGCGCGAGTATCCCGGCTGGATGTTCGAGACCCAGGGTGCCCGGGCGCGGCTGCTCGCCGAGGCCGGGCGGAAGGGGACACGGTAGACTACGCTGCTCCCTCTCCCTCCGGGAGGGGGCTGGGGTGAGGGGGAGGGCAAGCATAACTTTCTCCCGCGAAAAGCCGCGTGCCGGTAGCATCCGCGGTTCTCTGCTTCGCAGCCAAGACCCCCGCACCCCAGCCCACTCCCGGAGGGAGAGGGAGCAGGATGCCACTTCTTCTACTTGTTGGTGCGGCCGAGCTTGCCGGGATTCACGCCGCCACCCTTGGCGCCGTCGCTGACCACATCGCCTTCGGATGTGTTGCTGGCCTCTATGTCCTCAGGGTCAACGCCGGTGCGGGCGAAGGCGCCCTTGGAGGCGCCAATGCCGGGATTGCGCTCCAGGTCGTCCTGCAGCGGCGGCACGTCCGCGCCGAGGTCGTCCGGGCCGGTGGGCGGGTGCTTGGGGTGCTTGGATGCTGTCATATGGGCCTCCTAGTGACTGCTGGCCCTCCTGCCGGACAGCCATGCGGCGACGCCAACGCGCGGGGACGGCAGAGGTGCCGCGCCGGGCCGCTGTTTTCCCCGACCGCGCGACTGCCGGAGCCGGGCGAGGCAGCAACCCCTTGCCCCCACCCCCTGCGTCCATGATATGACATCCTGGGAGGTCGGCGGCGGACGGGTTCCTCGCCAACCCGGTCAGGTCCGGAAGGAAGCAGCCGCAACGAGTTCTTGCTTGGGTCGTTCGTTCGGCCTCCCACCCCACCCTCCTGCGGCAGGAAGCATGTCAGGCTTGCAGGACACCGACTTGGACGAAGACCTGCCGCCCCCGCCCGCCGGCCCCGGCCTGTTCGGAGATGAACCTGCGGCGCCCCCGTCCCTGGCAGTTCAGGTGGCCCCTACGCCCTACCGCGTCCTGGCGCGCAAATATCGCCCCACCACCTTCGCCGACCTGATCGGGCAGGAGGCGATGGTCCGCATCCTGCGCAACGCCTTCGCGCAGAACCGCGTCGCCCATGCCTGGATGCTGACCGGCGTGCGCGGCGTCGGCAAGACCACCACCGCCCGCATCATCGCCCGCGCGCTGAACTGCATCGGCCCCGATGGCCAGGGCGGCCCGACCGCGGACCCCTGCGGCGTGTGCGCCAACTGCGTCGCCATCCTCGCCGACCGGCACCCGGACGTGGTGGAGATGGATGCCGCCAGCCGCACCGGCGTGGACGACATGCGCGAGGTGATTGATGCCGCCCGCTACCGCCCGCTGCAGGCGCGCACCAAGGTCTTCATCATTGACGAAGTCCATATGCTGTCCCGCAACGCCTTCAACGCGCTGCTGAAGACGCTGGAGGAGCCGCCGCCGCACGTGAAGTTCATCTTCGCGACGACGGAAATCCGCAAGGTGCCGGTCACCGTGCTGTCCCGCTGCCAGCGCTTCGACCTGCGCCGGGTGTCAGTGGCGGAGATGACGGCGATGTTCGGCCGCATCTCGGTGCAGGAGGGCGTGGCGGTGGAGACCGGCGCCCTGGACCTGATCGCCCGCGCGGCGGACGGGTCGGTGCGCGATGGGCTGTCGCTGCTGGACCAGGCCATCGCTCAGGGGGCGGGCGCCGCCGGGCCGATCGGCGCGGACGCCGTGTCCGATATGCTGGGCCTGGCCGACCGCTCCGCCGTGTTCGACCTGATGGAGGCGGCGATGGCCGGGCAGCCCGCCGCGGCGCTGGCGATCACCGATCGGGCGCATGAGCGCGGCGCCGACCTCGGCCTGATGCTGGGCGACCTACTGGACCTGACCCATACCCTGACCCGGCTCCGCACCGTGCCGGCGTTGCGCGACGGCGGGGAGCTGCCGGAGGCCGAGCGCACCCGCGGTGCGGCCCTGGCCGACCGCCTGTCCATGCCCCTGCTGGGCCGTGCCTGGCAGATGCTGCTGAAGGGCATGCAGGAGGTGGAGCAGGCGCCAGACCGCCGGGCTGCGGCCGAGATGGTGCTGATCCGCCTATGCTACGCCGCCGACCTGCCGACGCCCGGCGACCTGGTGCGCCGCTTGACCGAGGGCGGCGCGGTCCCGTCCACGCCCCGCCCCGCCGGTGGCGCACCGCCGCCATTCGACGGCGGCACGGTCCGCGCCACAGTCGGCAACGGCCCGGCATCCACCGACGGCAGCGCGGTCCGCGCCGTCGCCAACGGCGCCCCGGCGTTCCAGCCGGACCCAACGCCATCCCCGGCGCCCCCGCCGATTGCCTCGCAGCCGCCGCGCCTGTCCAGCTTCCGCGAGGTGGCGATGCTGGTGGCGGAACGGCGGGAGCCGCTGCTGCACGGCGCCTTGCTGCACCAGGTCCACCTTGTCCGCTTCGCGCCCCCTGTCATCGAGCTGCGGCCCGTGCCCGACGCTCCGCGCGACCTGGCGCCGCGTCTGGCCGCCCTGCTACTGGACGCGACCGGCACGCGCTGGACCATCGCGTTGTCCCGCGAGGCCGGCGACCCTACCTTGCACGATCAGGGCGAGGCCGCCGACCAGGCCCGCCGCGGCGCCGCAGCCGAGCACCCGCTGGTCCGCGCCATCCTGGACGCCTTTCCCGGTGCCAGGATCAGCCGGGTGACGGACAGCCGGGCGGATGCCTACGGGCTGGTGGACGACGAGCCGTCGATCCTCGGCGGCGGGGACGGGCGGGAGTTCGCGCCGCTGGATGCCGAAGAAGCTGGAATGATGGAGGACGACAGTTGAAGAACCTTGCGGGCCTGATGAAGCAAGCCGGCCAGATGCAGGCCAAGATGGCAGAGATGCAGGCCAGGATGGAGGCGATGGAGATCGAGGGCGCGTCCGGCGCGGGAATGGTGACGCTGGTGCTGTCCGGCAAGGGCGAGCTGCGGCGCCTGCAGGTGGACCCCAAGCTGCTGGACCCGGCAGAGGCCGAGATGCTGCAGGACCTGATCGTCGCCGCCCATGCCGACGCCAAGCGCAAGGTGGAGGCGGTAATGGCGGAGGAAATGGCCGCCGCGACCGGCGGGCTGGAGCTGCCCGGCGGGATGAAGCTGCCATTCTGATAGCGGAGTGCTGCTCCCTCTCCCTCCGGGAGAGGGTTGGGGTGAGGGGGCCTTGGCTGCGGCGCGGGGCGCTGTCAGCGCGGCTAGCCTGCGGTCCTTTCTCGGCAAGCACGACTTTCGAAGACCCCCTCACCCCACCCCTCTCCCGGAGGGAGAGGGAGCAGGCAGCCATTGCGCTCCAAGGCCCGCATGGGCGGACCTGAGATTGAAAGGCTGATCGGCCTGCTTGCGCGCCTGCCCGGCCTCGGGCCGCGCAGCGCCCGCCGGGCTGCGCTGCGCATGCTGCAGCAGCCGGAGGCGCGCATGCTGCCGCTGGCCGCCGCCCTCTCCGACGCCGCCCGCGCCGTGCGCCCGTGCAGCACCTGCGGCAACCTGGACAGCCGCGATCCCTGCGGCATATGCGCCGACCCGGCACGCGACCGCGGCCTGGTCTGCGTCGTGGAGGGCGTCGGCGACCTGTGGGCGCTGGAGCGCGCCGGTGTCCATCGCGGCGTGTATGCCGTGCTGGGCGGCACCTTGTCCGCGCTCGGCGGCACCGGGCCGGAGGACCTGAATCTGCGGCCTCTGCTGGACCGGCTGGATGCGGGCGGGGTAGGGGAGGTCATCCTGGCCCTGGGCGCCACTGTGGATGGCGCAACGACCTCGCATTGGCTGCAGGAGCGGATTGCCAAAGCCGCGCCGGGAGTACGGGTGACGCGGGTGGGGCAGGGGGTGCCGATCGGCGGGGCGCTGGACGTGCTGGATGACGGGACGCTGGCGGCGGCGGTTCGGGGGCGGCGGGCGGTGTGAGGGGCGCAGTCCCGCCCTATCGGAACCTTCCGTAAAGCGCCCGCAGAGTAGCGCCGCCCAGTTTTTCGGCATTGAGATACATTGCGTCCGCGCCGGGCGATCCAGCATGTCCAGCGCCCCGATGCCGCACACCTCTTGGAGACCCGTTACGGTCCTGTCGAACACTGACCCGAGATTCGGCGACCCTCCCCCGACCGCCTAGCAAAAGTCGAACCGCGCTTCCCCATAGATCGTGCTCCATCGTGAACGACTGCAGTTGATGGCTGCTTGCAGGTATAGCGATGAACGCCTGCATCAGTACAATACCAGCCGCCGAAAATTCTGATCCGTGACGTTTCTCGTCATTGCGAGCCGCCCTTGCGGTGCGGCAATCCAGGGGCAGCAAGGACTGTCCGGGCGACCCTGGATTGCCACGGCGCTACGCGCCTCGCAATGACGGCTGCTGGCAGTGCGGCGCAGATCAGAACTTTCGGCGGTTGGTATAGGTCAGCCAACTTCATCTGTAACTGGGGCAAAACCCCGGGCAAAGACGAACCGCATTCCAATCTATATCACTAAAAGAACGAAAAAAGCCGCATATATTCAAGGTGGTAGAGTTACCGACCCACTCTGACCTTTGTTCTGCTGCAACTGCGTGCCCGGGGTTTTGCCCCAGTTACCTTCATCTTTCGTAAGGCTCTGTCCATTATGGTGCGAAGCTGCAACCCAAACGCCGCAACAGCTGCGCTCATTGTGCAAACGCTTCCGCCAGCCCTGCGAACAGCGGCATCCCGTCCGTTCCACCCATCAGCGGGTCCACCAGGTCCTCGGGATGCGGCATCAGGCCCATCACCCGGCCGTCCGCGCTCATGATCCCGGCAATGCTGCGGGCAGAGCCGTTGGCGTTCGCTGCGGCAGTCGCCTTGCCCTCTGGCGTCACGTAGCGGAACAGCACCAGGCCATCGCCTTCAAGCTGGTCCAGGGTCGCGTCGTCGGCGAAGTAGTTGCCGTCGCCATGCGCCATAGGCGCACGGAACACCTGGCCCCGGGTGTAGTGCCGGGTCCAGGGCATGTCCGCCTGCTCCACCCGCAGGTGGCAGTCCTGCGACAGGAAACGCAGCCCGGCGTTTCGCAACAGCGCCCCGGGCAGCAGCCCGGCCTCCGTCAGCACCTGGAAGCCGTTGCAAACCCCAAGCACATGGCCGCCTCGCCCGGCGAAGTCCCGCACGGCACCCATCACCGGCGACCGCGCCGCCATCGCGCCGCAGCGCAGGTAGTCGCCGTGGCTGAAACCGCCAGGCAGGACCACGAGGTCCAGCCCGGCCAGATCGGTGTCGCCGTGCCATACCATGCGCGGGTGCTGCCCGGTGGCACGATGCAGCGCTATGGCCATGTCGCGCTCCCGGTTGGTGCCGGGAAACACGACGATGCCGGCCTTCATCAGCGGCGGCCTATTGGCAGGCAAACCGTTCGCGCAGCGCGTCCGCTACCACGCCGGACGCCGGACGGTTGCCCGCTTCGGGGTGCTGCCGGAGCCAGGTCACTACCGTGTCGCGCTGCTGTATGCCCGTCACCTGCTCCGGCACGCAGACATAGGCCGGCAGCGCGCCGCCCTTTGAGCCATCCTGCGGACGCAGCTCCTGATACAGGCTCATGGAGTCGCTGACGCCCTCGATGTAGGCGGTGCAGCTGTTAGACATCTTGGGGTCGCGGCTGGTGCAGAGCGCTGCCAGCCGGGTGCCGTTCACGGCAGAGAAGCGCGCGGCCTCGGCATGGGACGCGATGGCGAGCAGGGCGGCGGAGGCGAGCAGCAGGGTCTTCATGGCGTGATCTCCACATGGAAGCGTTCGATGACGGTATTGGCCAGGAGGCGGCGGGCCATCGCCTCCGCCTCCAACTTAGCGGCAGCCGGATCGGTTGCGTCCAAATCGAGTTCGATCACCTTACCGGCACGTACCTCGCCCACGCCGTTGAATCCCAGGGAGTGCAGCGCGTGGCCGATGGCCTTGCCCTGCGGGTCCAGCACGCCGTCTTTGAGCATGACAGTGACGGTGGCCTTCATGGATGCCGCTCCGTTCCCGCGGCAGCCGCGTTGCAGCTTCCGTCATTGCGAGGAGCACAGTGACGCGGCAATCCAGGGGCCGGCAGCGCAGCGGCCTGTTCTGGCAGCCCCTGGATTGCCACGCCGCAAGCGGCTCGCAATGACAAGTTGAACGGTGCGGGCAGGGCCGGGAAGGCCGTCGTCCTCACTGCATCGCCTCCGGCCCCTTCATGTCGTTGTTCCCCGCCTCCGGCAGGATGCCCAGGCGGCGGGCGACCTCCTGGTAGGCCTCCTCCACCTTGCCCAAGTCGCGGCGGAACCGGTCCTTGTCCATCTTCTCGTTGGTCTTGCTGTCCCACAGCCGGCAGTTGTCCGGGCTGATCTCATCGGCGAGGACGATACGCATGTCGTCCTCCTCCCACAGCCGGCCGAACTCCAGCTTGAAGTCCACCAGCGTGATGCCGACGCCCAGGAACAGGCCGGATAGGAAGTCGTTCACCCGCAGCGTCAGGCTGACGATGTCGTCCATGTCCTGCGTGCTGGCCCAGCCGAAGGCGGTGATGTGCTCCTCGGCGACCATCGGGTCGTTCAGGCCGTCGTTCTTGTAGTAGTACTCGATGATGGAGCGCGGCAGGCGCGTGCCTTCGGGGATGCCCAGGCGCACCGACAGGCTGCCGGCGGCGACGTTGCGGACCACCACCTCCAGCGGGATGATCTCGACCTCGCGGATCAGCTGCTCGCGCATGTTCAGGCGGCGGACGAAGTGGGTGGGAACGCCGATGTCGGACAGGCGCATCATCAGGTATTCGCTGATGCGGTTGTTCAGCACGCCCTTGCCGGTGATCGTGCCCTTCTTGGTGCCGTTGCCGGCAGTGGCGTCGTCCTTGAAATACTGCACAAGCGTGCCGGGCTCAGGACCCTCGAACAGCACCTTGGCCTTGCCTTCGTAGAGTTGTCGGCGGCGTGCCATTACGGGAATTCCTATCTTGGGGCCGCCCGGACGGGCGGCGCGCGCCGACGCTATAGCAGGCAGGGCACTGCCTTGCCACGCCCGCCGGGTTGTCATGGCATGGCGGCGGACCGGCAGGGGAGCGAAACCGGGCGGAATGGCGCCAGGTCCGGCGGTCCCGCGGCGAACAGCCATACCGGCGCCCCACAATCCGGCAGCGCGACCAGCGAGCTGCATACCGTGCCGAAGCCGTCGCGCTCCGGCACATTGATCGCAGTCTCGCCCCCGCTCCGGTCGGCCAGCAGCGCGGTCCAGGCATTCCATTCGCCGCGGGCCGGGTCCGGCGCGGCCGCATCCCGGAAGCGGGGCAGGTGGGCCACCCCGCGGGGACTGGCCGGGTCGTCAGGGTCATGGGCGGTGACGATGTGGATGCCGGGTTCCAGCGCCCATACGTCGGGGTAACCGGCGCCCAGCCCGCGCGCAAACCAGGCGCCGGTGCGGTCGGCAACGACCATGTTGAAGCTGCGATAGGCCCCGGCGTCGAGCGTGGCCAGCGCCGCCGCAGCCTGGGCGGCACCGGGATGCTCCACAGCCTGCAACGGCAGGTCGCCCCGGCTCAGCTTGCCCGGTGCCGGGCCGAGGCTGCCGGGACGGTTCAGCACCGCAGCGACCACTCCGTCCCGCATCGCCATCCAGGTGCCGCCCCCCAGCCGGTCCCGCCCAGCCACCACGCCGGGCCGTCCCGGCCAGTGCTCTGCGGGCGCGTCCCAGGGGCGATCCACCCGTTCGTCACGGTTCGCGGCAAGCAGGATGGGCCACGGATGGCCGGGGCACAGGCTCAGGACAACGGTGCACACGGCGGCAGGTGTGCCGCCATGTGCCGCCATGTCAACCGGCGCCGCTAGTAACGGGGTCCGTAGCCAGAGCCGTAGCGCGGGCCGTAGAACTCGTGCTCCCGGTGCCACTCCCGCCGGGCCTCGTGGCGGCGGAACCGCTCATAGGCCTCGTGCCGGCGTGCTTCGCGGTAACGCCAGCCCGGGTAGTACTGCACGGGCTGCACCAACCCGGCGCCGTCGGCTCCCAGCGCAGCAACGAGGGGGATAGTGTGGGGAGCCGCGCTCGCACCGGTCGCTGCGGCGGCCCCGCCAGCGAGGACTGCCAAGGTGAGTATGAAATTTCGCATGTCATGGACCTCCTTCTGATCCATGATGTAACTACGCAACGACCTAGGCGGTTTCAGGCCGCTTTGATGTCGGAATCTTGGCGTCCGAACACGCGCGCGAATACGTGATCCACATGCGCCAGGTGCATGTCGGACGACATGGCGCGGTCCATCTCCCCCGGCGGCACGCGGCCGGCCACCTCCGAATCGGTCTCCAGCACCTGCCGGAAGGTCCGCGCGCCGGGCTTGCCAAGGCCGGTCCAGGTGTCCATCGCGCCGCGCTGCACGATCCGGTAGGCATCCTCCCGCAGGATGCCGGCGCGGGTCAGGGCCAGCAGCACCTCGCCGCTGTGGACCACGCCGCCCAGCGCCTCCAGGTTCGCCGCCATTTGCGCGGGATAGACCGTCAGACGCTCCATCATGCCAGCCAGGCGCACGAGGGCGAAGTCGAGCGTCACCGTCGCATCGGGAGCAATCGCGCGCTCGACGCTGGAGTGGCTGATGTCCCGCTCGTGCCACAGCGCCACGTTCTCCAGCGCCGGCGTCACCGCGCTGCGGACGATGCGGGCGAGGCCGGTCAGGTTTTCGCTCAGCACCGGGTTGCGCTTGTGCGGCATGGCGCTGCTGCCCTTCTGGCCCGGGTGGAAGAACTCCTCGGCCTCGCGGACCTCGCTGCGCTGCAGGTGGCGGACCTCGGTCGCCAGGCGCTCGATGGCGCAGGCGACGACGCCGAGCGTGCAGAAGAAGGCGGCGTGACGGTCCCTCGGGATCACCTGGGTGGACACCGCCTCGGTCTGCAGGCCGAGATGGGCCGCCACGTATTCCTCCACCCGCGGGTCCACATGGGCATAGGTGCCGACGGCGCCGCTGATGGCGCAGACCGCCACCTCCGCCCGTGCCTGCACCAGCCGGGCGCGGTTGCGGGCGAACTCGGCGTAGTGCCCCGCCAGCTTGAGGCCAAAGCTGGTCGGCTCCGCATGGATGCCATGGCTGCGGCCGATGGTGGGGGTATATTTGAACTCCATCGCCCGGCGCTTGAGCGCGGCCAGCACCAGGTCCAGGTCCTGCAGCAGAAGGTCGGCGGCCTGGGTCATCTGCACCGACAGGCAAGTGTCCAGCACGTCGCTGCTGGTCAGGCCCTGGTGGACGAAACGGCTGTCCGGTCCCACGCCCTCGGCCAGCCAGGTCAGGAAGGCGATGACGTCGTGCCGGGTCTCGGCTTCGATGGCGTCAATGCGGTCCAGGTCGGCCTGGTTGATGTGGGCGACCTTGGCGCCGCCCCGCTCGCGTATGGTGCGGGCGGCCTGTTCGGGGATCGCGCCGATGGCGGCCATGCCCTCGCAGGCCAGGGCCTCGATCTCGAACCAGATGCGGAGGCGGTTCTCGGGCGCCCAGATCGCGGTCATGGCAGGGCGGCTGTAGCGCGGAACCATCGGATGCCTCGTGTCTTGTGGGTGCCTGCGGGGGTTAAGCCTGCGCCCTGCCGGTGACAAGCAGATAGGACCCGCGCCCTGGAAAACTTCCTTCCTGAACTCATCGCCCTGGGTCAGGTGCTGCTGATTGACCTGGTGCTGGCCGGGGACAATGCGGTCGTCGTGGGCATGGCGGTGGCCGGGCTGCCGAAGGCGCAGAAGACCCGCGCCATCCTGCTCGGCATCGGCGCCGCCACCGTCCTGCGGATTGGCTTCGCGCTGGTGACAGTGCAGTTGCTGGCCATCGTCGGGCTGCTGTTCGCGGGCGGGCTGCTGCTGCTGTGGGTGTGCTGGCGCATGTATCGCGAGCTGCGCCGGGCCGAGGCAGCCCGGCACGAGGCGGCCGGTGCCATGCCAGTCAAAACGATGCGCCAGGCGATGCTGCAGATCGTGCTGGCCGACCTGTCCATGAGCCTCGACAATGTGCTGGCCGTCGCTGGGGCATCGCTGGAGCATCCCTGGGTGCTGGTGGCGGGGCTGACGGTTTCGGTTGTGCTAATGGGCGTCGCGGCCCGGATCATCGCCGGGCTGCTGGAACGCTACCGCTGGATCGCCTGGGTGGGGCTGGCCGTGGTGCTGTATGTGTCGGTGAAGCTGATCTGGGACGGCGGGCGGGAGATCGTGGAGCGCATGGCGTGAAGCGCTACAGCAGCCCTTCCCGCCGGAAGCTGAACCAGCGCCCATTCCCGATGATGACATGGTCGTGCAGGATGACGGACAAGGCGCCCGCAGCCTGCCCGATCAGCCGGGTCATCTCCACGTCCTCCCGCGACGGGCTGGGATCGCCGCTGGGATGGTTGTGGACCAGGATCAGCCCCGTCGCGTGCAGCTCCAGGGCGCGCTTTATCACCTCGCGCGGATAGACCGGGGTGTGGTTCACGGTGCCGCGGGCCTGGGCCTCGTCGGCCAGCAGGCGGTTGCGGTTGTCCAGGAACAGGATGCGGAACTGCTCGATGCGCTCGCGGCCCAGCACCGTTTGCAGATACTCCATCAGCCGGTCCCAGTTGTTCAGCACCGGGCGATGAAGCACCTCCGACCGGGCCAGGCGCAGGGCGGCAGCCTGGATCGTCTTCAGCGCCGCAATCCCTGCGTCGCCCAGGCCTTCAACGGTCCGCAGGTCGGGCAGGGGAGCCGAGACGGCGTTCGCGAAGCTGCCGAAGCGGGTCAGGAGCGCACGGGCAATGGGCTTGGTGTCGCGCCGGGGCAGGGCGAGGAACAGCATCATCTCCAGCAGCTCATGGTCCGCGACGCTGTCCGGACCGGACTGCAGCAACCGGGCGCGCATCCGGCTGCGATGGCCCTCGGCGCTCATGGGCGTGCCGGGTGTGGGATCGGGCTGGGGTGGAACGGGTGTCGTCAGAGGCGCCCTGGCCCGCCGCGGCGGCAGGGTGGCCTGCGCCGCCGGAAGGTCGCCGGCTTGCCGCGGAACGGGCGGCAGCGCGGGCGCCGGTGAGGCAGGGGACTCCGGCTGAACCAACCGGGTCAGGGTTTCGAACTGGCGCAGCAGGTCGTCCTGACCCGGCGGCATCAGGCGGGCAATGCCTCAGCGGCCTCATGCACCAGCCAGCGGCCCAGCGCGTCCCGCCATCCCGGCGTCAGCGGCACGGCCTTGCGGGTCATGCGGTCCATGACGACCAGCACCGTCACCGCCTGGGCGCAGAGTTCGCCGCCGGACACCAGCCGCTGGCGGAACTGGAAGGACTTGCCGCCGAGACGGGACACCTCCGTCTCGATCAGCACATCGCCGGGCCAGGCCATCTCCCGTAGGAAATCCAGCTCCAGGCGCACGATCACCAGCGCCTGGCCCTCGGATTCCACCGGCAGCCCGGCGACGACCGCCAACTCGGACCGCCCCTGCTCCAGCATGACCGCAAAAACGGCATTGTTCACATGGCCCAGGCGGTCGGTGTCGTTGAACCGCAGGCGGTGGGTGGTGGCAAAAACCTCCCCGCTCATAGGGCGTAGGGCGGCTTGTGCAGCCCGGCGGGAGAGATGGTGAACACCTCGCACCCCGTTTCCGTCACGCCGACCATGTGCTCGAACTGTGCGGACAAGCTGCGGTCGCGAGTTACGGCGGTCCAGCCGTCATCCAGCACCTTCACCTCCGGGCGACCGGCATTCACCATCGGCTCGATGGTGAAGAACATGCCGGGACGTATCACCGGGCCTTCGCCGGGCTTGCCAAAGTGCAGGATGTTCGGTGCCTCATGGAAGCGGCGGCCGATGCCGTGACCGCAGAAGTCGCGCACGACGCTGAACCGGTTGGATTCGACGAAGGACTGTATGGCATAGCCCAGGTCGCCCAGGGTGGCGCCGGGGCGCACGGCGGCGACGCCGCGCATCAGCGCGGCATAGGTCACGTCCAGCAGCTTCGCCGCCTTGGTGCTGGGCTGCCCGGCGACATACATCCGGCTGCTGTCGCCATGCCAGCCGTCCAGGATGACGGTGACGTCAATGTTCAGCACGTCGCCCTCGACCAGGCGGCGGTCGCTGGGGATGCCATGGCAAACGACGTGGTTGATGCTGATGCAGCTGCTGTGCTGGTATCCGCGGTAGCCCAGGGTGGCCGGCACCGCCCCCCGCCCCACCATGAAATCGTGGCACACCCGGTCTAGTTCCGCCGTGGTGACACCCGGGCGGACATGCGCCGTTATCATGTCCAACGTCTCTGCCGCCAATTGCCCGGCGGCGCGCATCCCCGCAAAATCCTCGGGCGAATAGAGGGTGATGCGTCTCGAATCGGCTCCGCCGTCCATGCGTCCCAGGTTCCCTTGCCGCCGGGCGCTGCGCCGGGCATTAGCTTAAAATGCGGCGCGGGTCCGCGGCGTGCAAGGGGATAAGGTTCAGCCGGGGTAGCGCCCGCCCGGCCAAGCGGCATGGGCGGACCGCACCGGGCGCGGTGCACCATCGTAGCCGCGCCCTGGCGACGCACGCGTGCGTTGCTGCACTGGCGGGGCGGCCATGACCGGACGCACGTGGAGGCGTTCCGCCCGCTGCTCCCCCCGGTCCCGGATTTTGAAGCGGTCACGCGGACCCGTCCGGTCCATCATGCGGCGCGCCACTGGCTCCCGTGCCGTCCGCCCCGGCGGCTCACGCCAGCCTGGCTCACGCCATCCAGGCCCGCCAGCGCGCAGCCGCACGGGCTGCGGCGCCAGCCGGGGTTCGGCAAACCGGGCCGCGTAGCCGTGGACCCGTGACTGGGGCTGCAGGAAGGGCGCGTCATAGCCCAATTGGTAGCGCGAGCCCGGCACATCGGTGTAGGGCGCCGAATACAGCGGCGGCGGATACGACGGCGCCGCTTGCGCCGCGGCGATGATCGCCGGCAAGCCGAAGTTTGGCGCCGGGTCATGCCGCGCCAGCAGCATCGGCGCGCCAGCCCGGTCGAAGCCGGCATCCAGCAGGGCGGTCATGTGCTGATCCCGTTCCCCGCTATTCGCCGCGCCCAGCACGACGCCGATCAGCCTGGTGTCGCCATGAACGGCCGACGTAACCAGATTATAGCCGGAGTCTCGGATGTATCCGGTCTTGAGGCCGTCCGCTCCGGGGTAGGTTTGCAGCATGCGCTGGTGGTTCGGGATCAGCCGCCCATGAAACACGAAGGAAGGGGCGCTGAAGTAGCGGTAGTAGGCGGGATGGTCCTGCACCAGATGCCGCGCCAGCACCGCTATGTCCCGGGCCGTCGTAATCTGGTCCGGGTCCGGCAGGCCGGAAGCGTTACGGAACGTCGTGTGCGTCATGCCGAGCGCACGGGCGCGCAGGGTCATCATCTGCGCGAACCGCTCCTCGTCGCCGCCCAGCATCTCGCCGAGCGCGGCGGCGGCGTCGTTGGCGGACCTGGTCACCAGGCCGAGGATCGCCTGTTCCACCGTGATATAGGTGCCCGGCACCAGCCCCAGCTTCGTCGGCGCCATGGACGCCGCCCAGGCGGAGACCGGCACCTGCTGGTCCAGGGACACTCGGCGGTCGCGCAAGGCGTCGAACAGCATATACAGAGTCATCATCTTGGTCAGGCTGGCGGGGTACCGAGGCTCGTCTGCACTGGCGGCTGCCAGGACGTTGCCGCTGCCGGAGTCCATCACGATGGAAGCATAACGGTCCGAACCGACCTGCGCGGCTGCCGGGGTGGCCGGCAGCGAGAGCAGGAGCATCAGTGCCGAGATGGCCGGCAACCAATGCATTCCTGACGTAAACCTGGGCATTCCGACCCAATCTCCATTCTAAGCCGTTCAACTCTACGTGGGCGGCAACCGTACTGTCCAGCGCCAACGACAAATGTTAAACCAGCAGCATCACCATAACGTTATCAAAGTTACATGAGATCGCATGGGAACTTTCCGCGTCTTGGCCAAGCAAGATCGCAATGGTGCGTTGCACAAATCGTCTTGCGCTTGTGTCCGCAATGAGTCATTTCATCGTATGCTGCATTACAGTGTACGCGAGTGGCCTAAGATGACCTGGGCCGCCAGCGTTCCATTGCTCGGGGCTAGGGGCATTGCAGTGCGGCGTGCCGCTTTTTAGCAACTGCCGGGATGCGCCCTGGCAAGACGGGGAACGCCACCATGAAGACACCACACGACATCGTCGCTTTCGGCCAGGGCAACGTCGAGGCGCTCGTGAAGTCGGGCCAGATCCTCGCCACGGGAATGCACGACCTGACCAAGCAGTTCGCGGCGACCGCGCAGGCGTCCATGGAGGAGGCGATGTCCACCTTCCGCGCCATGTCCGGCATCCGTACCTTCCAGCAGGCCGTCGAGCTGCGAACGACCCTGGCGCGCACCGCGGTCGAGAAGGCGGTGTCGCAGACCAGCCAGGTCGCTGACACCTCGATCAAGCTGGCCAGCGACGCCATTGCGCCGATTGCCGGTCGCATGACTCTGGCGGTCGAAAGCTTCAAGGCTGCCTAAGCAAGCCTGCGCGGTCTGTCTTATGGACGGCCAGCGGCCGTGCCAGGCCGCGCAAGCCTGCTTAGCTTTCTACTTGTGCGCAAACCTCCAGAAGTCTGCCTAGGACGTGCCATGCCGTCCCGCTGAGGGCCGGCGCCACGCTGAACCAAGGTCCGGGGCGGTGCTCCCGGGCCTTTTTCGCGTCCGCCGCCCCGTCAGATGGCCGGTAGCGGCCTACCCCGCTCTTTTCCCGTGGCACTGCGTCCCGATATGCTGTGATCTGGTGGGCTTGGCGCCTGCGATCCGGTGGGATGCGCTGGAATGTGCGCCATGATCGCAGGAGTGCGTTGGTTCCAGCGGAACGGCGCGACAAAAGGGGCGTGGCCGTCAGGATGTCAGGGCAATGAGCGACAACGACAAGCGTGGCGGCAACAGCGACAACCCAAACACTGGTGTGGTGGTCAAAACCCGCCCGAAGACACGCAAGCCCGCCATGTACAAGGTGCTGATGCTGAACGACGATTATACTCCGATGGAGTTCGTCGTGCATGTGCTGGAGCGGTTCTTCCAGAAGACGCGGGAGGAGGCGACACGCATCATGCTGCATGTGCATCGCCGCGGCGTCGGCGTTTGCGGAGCGTTTACCTATGAGGTGGCAGAAACCAAGGTAACGCAGGTGATGGACCTAGCCCGGCAAAATCAGCACCCCCTGCAATGCACAATCGAGAAAGAGTGAGCCTTAGCCTAACGAAAATACACCTATCTTACATTTTTACACCTGTATCTGGGATGCTGTCCCAGGCACACTTGGGGCGGTTGCCGTTGTCTAGTCTCTTCGGCACCTACGTCCCCTGCGCGAAGGAGCGTCACCGGTATGTTGTCTCGCAACCTTGAACAGACGCTGCATCGTGCCCTTTCGCTGGCCAGTGAGCGCCGGCACGAATATGCGACGCTGGAGCACCTCTTGCTTGGTCTCGCCGACGACAGCGACGCGGCGACGGTGTTGCGCGCCTGCGGCGTTGATCTCGACAAGCTCCGCGCCGATCTGGGCGAGTTCCTGGACAAGGACCTGTCCGGCCTGGCGACCGACCGGCCCGGCGACCCAAAGCCGACGGCTGGCTTCCAGCGTGTCGTGCAACGCGCTGCCATCCACGTGCAAAGCAGTGGGCGCGACGAGGTGACCGGGGCCAACGTCCTTGTTGCTCTGTTCAGCGAGCGCGAGAGCCACGCAGTGTATTTCCTGCAGCTGCAGGACATGACCCGGCTGGATGCAGTCAACTTCATCAGCCATGGCATCGCCAAGGCGCCGGGCCGTGCGACCCAGCGCCCGGTCGCGGGATCCAAGGAGGAAGGCCCGAGCGAGGGCAACGAGCGCGAGGACAAGCCCGGCGGCCGCAAGGCTCAGGACGCGCTGAGCAATTACTGCGTAAACCTCAACAAGAAGGCCACCAACGGCAAGATAGACCCGTTGATCGGTCGCGATGTTGAGATCGAGCGGACGATCCAGATCCTATGCCGCCGCACTAAGAACAATCCGCTTTATGTCGGTGACCCCGGCGTCGGCAAGACCGCCATTGCCGAGGGCTTGGCCAAGCGCATCGTCGAAGGCGACGTGCCGGAAGTTCTGCTCAAGAGCACGATCTTCGCATTGGACATGGGCGCTCTGTTGGCCGGCACCCGCTACCGCGGCGACTTTGAGGAGCGGCTGAAGGCGGTCGTGACGGAGCTGGAGGCGCACGCCGGCAGCATCTTGTTCATTGACGAGATACACACCGTGATCGGCGCCGGTGCGACCAGCGGCGGGGCGATGGACGCCTCTAACCTGCTCAAGCCCGCATTGGCCGCCGGGGCGTTGCGCTGCATCGGCAGCACGACCTACAAGGAGTATCGCAACTACTTCGAGAAGGATCGCGCGCTGGTGCGGCGCTTCCAGAAGATAGATGTGAACGAGCCGTCGCAGGAGGACGCGATCAAGATCCTCCGCGGCCTCAAAACCAACTACGAGAAGCACCACAAAGTCACTTACTCGGATGAGGCGATCCGTGGGGCAGTCGAGCTGTCGTCGAAGTATATCAACGACCGCAAGCTGCCGGACAAGGCAATTGATGTCATTGACGAGGTGGGTGCGAGCCGGATGCTACAGCCCGAGGGCAAGCGCCGCAAGCTTGTGACGCTGAAGGACGTCGAGGAGATCGTTGCCAAGATCGCCCGCATCCCGCCCAAGAGCGTCAGCGCCGACGACAAGGAAACGCTCCGCAACTTGGAGCGTGACCTGAAGGCGATGGTGTTCGGTCAGGACAAGGCGATCGAGGCGCTGTCCGCCGCAATCAAGCTGTCCCGCGCCGGGCTGCGCGAGGCGGAGAAGCCGATCGGCAACTACTTGTTCAGCGGTCCCACCGGCGTCGGCAAGACCGAAGTCGCGCGACAGTTGGCTAGTACGTTGGGGATCGAGCTGACCCGCTTCGACATGAGCGAGTACATGGAGCGGCACAGCATCAGCCGGCTGATCGGCGCGCCGCCGGGCTATGTCGGGTTCGATCAGGGCGGGATGCTGACGGATGCGATTGACCAGCATCCACACTGCGTCCTCTTGCTGGACGAGATAGAGAAGGCCCACCCGGACCTGTTCAACATCCTGTTGCAGGTGATGGACCACGGCAAGCTGACGGACCACAACGGCAAGGTCGTAGACTTCCGCAACGTCATCCTAATCATGACGACGAACGCGGGCGCCTCCGACATGGCGAAGGAAAGCATCGGCTTCGGGCGCACTGAGCGCGAGGGCGAGGATACCGAGGCGATCAAGCGCCTGTTCACGCCGGAGTTCCGCAACCGGCTGGACGCAGTCATCACCTTCGCCGGCCTGACGCAGGAGATCGTGGGCCGCGTGGTCGAGAAGTTCGTCATGCAGCTCGAGGCTCAGTTGGCTGACCGCAATGTCACCATCGAGCTGTCGTCCGCAGCCAAGGAGTGGCTGGCGGAGCGGGGCTACGACCGGCTGTATGGCGCGCGTCCGCTGGGCCGCGTCATCCAGGAGTGGATCAAGAAGCCGCTGGCGGAGGAGCTGCTGTTCGGCAAGCTGGTCCGCGGCGGTTCGGTCAAGGTGTCGCTCAAGGACGACAAGCTGGAGTTTGAGTACACCGAGGCTCCGCAGCCGCCGGAGCTGGCCAAGCCGGATGGCGAGGGCGACGAGGGCGGTTCCGAGCGGGAGCCGGAAACGGCGCATTAAACAGGAAAGGCCGGGCACCATGCCCGGCCTTTTTCTTGCGGGAGGATCGAATGAAAGCAACATGGAACGGCCAGGTCGTCGCCGAGAGCGATGACATCGTCACCGTCGAGGGCAACGCCTACTTTCCAGCCACCAGCCTGCGGCAGGAGTTCGTGCAGCCAAGCAGCCATACCAGTGTTTGCGGCTGGAAGGGAACAGCCCAGTATTACACGCTGAACGTGGACGGCCAGACGAACAAGGACGCCGTCTGGTATTATCCAGAGCCGAAACAGGCTGCTGCTGACGTTACCGACCGCGTTGCATTCTGGAAAGGCGTGTCAGTCTCACCGTGAGCGTTTCCAGGTGTTGAACCGCTCCAGAGGGCAGCGAGCTACGACGGGTCAAGATTAAATGCCGTTCGCTACGCTGCCGGGCCGCGCAGCTCCGCAAGCGCATGCATCGTGCTCTTGAGCGCCGGGTAAAGCGCAACGTAGGCGGCAAACAGCGCATCGTAGCGGCGCTTGCGGGACGGGTCCGGCAGGGCGCGCTCGGTCAACTTGATCCAGCTTTCCCCGCTCTCGGCAAGGCCGACGCTTATAGCCGCAAGCCGGGCCGCCCCAAGCGCTGCCTCTACGTCCTCCTCGATCGTCCACACCGGGTAGCCCGTCGTGTCGGCGATGATCTGCATCCACAGATCGGACCGCGCAGCGCCGCCCACGACGATCAGCCGCTCTTCCAGCGACGCAGCACCCCGCGCGCCAGCCTCCATGTTGTGGCGGAGCGCGAGCGTGATGCCCTCCAGCACCGCGCGATACAGGTGGGCGCGCGTGTGGAACAGGTTCAGCCCGACGAACGCGCCCGACGCGCGGGCGTCCCACACCGGCGACCGCTCACCCATCAAGTACGGCAGGAACAGCACCCCGTCCGACCCCGGGGCAACCATCGCAGCACCCTCCTCCAGGATCGCATGCGGGTCCCGCCCAGTCTCCCGCGCCTGCGCGGCTTCGGCCTGGCAGAACTGCTCACGGAACCAGGTGACCGACGCCCCGGCCGTCCCGGCGCCGCCGAACACATACAGGTCCTTATCGCCACCGACGACATACGGCATCGAGATCAAGCCATGTGCCGCATCGGCCATCGGTGCGATGTAGCCCCAGCACATGCTGGTGCCCAGCATCGCCACGTGATGCCCCGGCGAAACCACCCCTGCCGCAAAGGTCGCCACCGCCGCGTCCACCCCGCCCGCGACCACCGGCATGCCCGCCGCCAGCCCAAGCCGCGCCGCCACCTCCGGCAACAGCCCCCCCACCACATCCGAGGACGCCACCAGCCGCTCCGGCATCATCCGCGCCGGGATGCCGAGCGCATCCAGCATCTCATGCGACCACCCCCGCGCCGCCTGATCGTAAACCCCCCCGATGTTGCCGGCCGAGGAGTGGTCAACCGCAATCTCCCCCGTCAGCCGTTGGATGACGTAGGCGTTGGGCGGCAGCAGCATCGCCGTGCGCGCCCACACCTCTGGCCGCTCGTCCCGCAGCCACATCATCTTCGTGTAGCCGTAATAACTATCCACGCCGTTGCCGGTAACGGCGCCGAGCCGCTGCAGGTCCACATGGGACTTCACCCACGCCACCTGCGCCTCCGCCCGGCGGTCCATCCAGATCAGGCACGGGTGCAGCGCCTGCACCGCCTCGTCCACCGGAATGCCGGAACCGCCATACAGGCTCGACACGCACAGCGCCTTCACGTCCACATCCCGCGTGCCCGCGACCTCCGCAACGCACTGCTCCACGGCATGGAGCCAAACGTCCGGCCATTGCTCGGCCCAGTTGGGGCGCGGCGTATCGGGTGCGTAGCTGCGCGACGCCTGGGCCAGGATGGCGCCGCCGGGTCCGACCAGCACCGCCTTGGTGCTTTGCGTCCCGATATCTACCCCGATGACCCCGTCCATGCCCTACAGGTCCACGCTCTGCGGCAGGATGACCAGGTCGCGGACCACGACGTTGCGCGGCCGGGTGAGCATGAACAGCACGGCCTCCGCCACCTCCTCGGGCTGCATCAGGCTGCCCCGGGCCAGCGCATCGTCCATCTTCTCCTTCGGCCAGTCGCTCAGCAGCGCCGTCACCACGGGGCCAGGCGCCACCTCCCCCACGCGGATGCCGTGCTTGATCACCTGGCGCCGGAGCGTGTGGACGAAGGCCTGGATCGCGTGCTTGGAGGCGGTATAGATCGGCTCCACCACGACCGGGATGAACCCGGCGACCGAGCTGGTGACGATGATGTCGCCGGTGCCCCGTTCAACCATGTGCGGCAGCACGGCGTGGATAGTGCGGAACGTCGAGTTGATGTTGAGGTTGAGCATCCGGTCCCAGGCGTCCGGATCGCCGCCATGCACGTCGCCGCCGACATACGACCCGGCGTTGGCGTGGAAGATGTCGAGCTTGCCTGCGCGCTCCAGGATGCCGGGCACCATGGTCGCCACGCTTGCGGGGTCGAGCAGGTTCACCACCAGCGGGACCGCATCCGGCCCCAGCTCAGCGCACACCTCGTGCAGCCTGGCTTCATCCCGGTCCACCAGGACCACACGCACGCCGGCCTCGATCAGCGCCCGGGCGCAGGCAAGCCCGATCCCGGACGCGGCGCCGGTGATGGCCGCGACCTTGCCCGACAAGTCCTCGCTCATAGCCTGATCCTTTAGCCGCGGCCGTGTGACGCACGCGACCGGCGCGCGAGGGAGTCGATGATGACCGCCAATGCCAGCACCGCACCCGTGATCATGTATCGAAGCGACGACGACAGATCGAGCAGCGTCAGCCCGCTGGCGATGGACTGGATGACGATGATCCCGAGCAGCGCAGAGTAGGCGCTGCCCCGGCCGCCGAACAGCGAGGTGCCGCCGATCACCGCCGCAGCGATAGCGTCGAGGTTCACGTCGCCGGTGCCCGCCTGCTGGCTGGCCGACGCCAGCCGCGCCGCCGACAGCACCCCGCCCGCCGCCGCCAGCACCGAGCACAGCACAAACGCGCTGACATAGGTTGCGGTGACGTTGATGCCGGCACGGCGCGCCGCCTCCCGGTTGCCGCCGACTGCGGTCATCGAGCGGCCCCACTTCGTCCGCTTCAGCGCATAGTCCATGGCGACCACGAGCAGGGCGAACAGCCCGAACATCCAGGGCACGCCCCGGTCGGTGTTGAGGTAATAGGCCACGCCCTCCAGCACCACGAACAGCACGACGGCGCGCGCCAGCAACCCGGCCGTGGAGCGGGGCGACAGCCCGGCAGTGCGCCGCCGCGCCGCCGTCCGCAGCCCCGCCGCCAGCGATGCCGCCGCAACCAGTGCAGCCAGCCCGTATGAAACGAAATGGGGCATGACCAGCGACTGGCCAAAGCTCACCAGCGCCGAGCCATAGGGCAGGTTGATCGAGCCGGTGGACCCCAGGATGTAAAGCTGCAGACCGAGCACGGCCAGCAGCCCGGCCAGCGTGGACACGAAGGACGGCATCCCCAGCCGCGTGAACAGCAGGGCATAGACCAGGCCGATCACCCCGCCCACAACGAGGGCAACCACTACCGCCAGCACCACCGGCAAGTCGGCGTTGACCCAGATCACCCCCAGCAACGCGGAGGCGAACCCGCTGACGGAGCCGACCGAAAGGTCAATCTCGCCCACCATCAGGACGCAGACGATCCCGAGCGCGATGACCCCGATGGTCGCGCAGTCGAACAGCAGGTTGACTAGGTTGTTGGCCGACAGGAACAACGGGTTGAGGCTCTGGAACACCGTCCAGATCACCGCCAGCCCGACCACAACCGGCAGGGAGCCGAGGTCGCCCGAGCGCACCCGGTCGAGGAAGCCCCGCAGCGACCCGGCAATCCCCTCGTCGTTGCGTACGCGTACGTCGCTACGGTCGAGCAGCGGCGCGCTCACAGCGGCGCTCCCTCGCTCTGCCGCGCCCGCCGGGTGGACCGGCGCGACACGGAGTTGTCGGCGGCGCCGGTGATCGCGCCCACCAGCTCCGCATTGGACGCATCGGGGGTGAACACGCCGTTGTTGCGGCCAAGCCTAAGCACCACGATCCGGTCCGCCACCGCCCGCACGTCCTCCATGTTGTGGCTGATCACGATGACGCCCAGCCCGCGCGCCCGCACCCGCTCGATCAGGTCCAGCACCTCCGCGGTCTGCGCGACGCCAAGCGCTGCCGTCGGCTCGTCCAGCATGATGAGCTTCGGGTCCAGCAGCAGCGACCGGGCGATGGCGACGGTCTGTCGCTGCCCGCCAGACAGCGACGCGACCGGCTCCCGCACGCTCGGGATGCGCGCGGACAGCTCGTTAAGCAGCGTCCACGCACGTATCTCCATCGAAACCTCGTCGAGCTGAAACGGCTGCAGCTCCTTGCCGAGGAAGATGTTGGCGACGACGTCCAGGTTCTCGCACAGGGCGAGATCCTGGAACACGGTGGCGATGCCCAGCGCCAGCGCGTCGCTGGGACCTGTCAGCGTCACCTCCTTGCCGCAGAACGTCATGGTGCCCGCGGTGGGCGCGTGAACGCCGGCCAGGACCTTGACCAGCGTGGACTTGCCGGCACCGTTGTCGCCGACCAGCGCCACCACCTCGCCCGCGCGGACCTCAAGGTCGATGTCCGTCAGGGCGGACACGGCGCCGAACTGCTTGGAGATGCCCTTCAAGCTGAGCACCACCTCCCGCTGCGATGTGTCCGCCATGATGCGTGTCCCCCTATTTGCTACTGGGTCAGGCCCAGCTTCTTGCAGCCCTCGGCATAGCGGCCGGTGCATAGGGAGGAGGCCGGGGTTATCGCCTTCCCGTCAACCTGCTTGTCAACGATCTCCGCCTTCAGGTTGTCCGCTGTCACCAGCGCCGGCACGAACAGCCGGGAGGGCGAGCCGAACAGGGTGGCGTCCGACTTCGGCGTCTCGCCGCCCAGCAGGGACACGGCGACGTCGGCTGCGGCGGCGGCCACGATCTCGCTCGGCTTGGAGATGGTGTTGTATTGGTCGCCCGCGATGATCAGCTGCAATCCCGCGATGGTCGCGTCGTTGCCGGTCACCGGCGGCACCGGATTGACGCCTGCCGCCTTGAACGCGGCGATCGCGCCGCCCGCCGTGCCGTCATTGGCCGCGACCACGCCCACGATATTCTTGCCGAACCGCGAGATCTGGCCGCTCGCCCACTGCTGCGCCTTCGGCGGCGCCCATTCCGGCGTGTCATACTCGGCCAGCAGCTTGTACCCGCCGTTCTCCAGCCCGGCGTGGATGCCCTTCTTGATCAGCCCGGCCGCCGCGTCGGTCGGCGAGCCGTTGATCTCCAGTAGCCCGGCATCCCCCCCTGGCGCCACGCCCTTCGCCTTCAGGTCCTTCACCAGCGACTCGGCAATCGCCTTGCCGATCGCCTCGTTGTTGAACGACACGTAGAAATCCACTGGAGTGGAGGGGATCGGGCGGTCATAGGCGATCACCTTGATCCCCTGCGCCTGCGCCTGCTTGACCAGGGACGCGGCGGCGGTCGAGTCCACCGGGTCAATCACGATGGCCTTGGCGCCTTGGGTGATGACGGAGTTGAACTGCTGCTGCTGGCGCGACACGTCGCCGTCCGCGTTCTGATACAGGACTTTGCAGGACGGACAGAGTTTCTTCATCTCGGCCACGAACCCCGGCCGGTCATGCTCCTCATACCGGGTCGAGGCCTGGTCGGGCATCAGGAACGCGACCGCCGTGTTCTCCACGGTGGCGGCGGGCGCGTGGGATGCCCCGCCGATCATGCCGAGGACAAGTGCGGCGGCGGCAACAGGTGCGGTGGACCGGGTCATGGAGCGTTTCCTTTTTTTGTTGAAGTCTTGTGGATCAGGCGGCAGCGGCGAACCGTGCCCCGCCACGGTGGAGGAGGCGGAACTTCGAGGGCGGCACCCCCTTGGCGGCGAGGAACTGCCGGTTGAAGTTCGACACGTTGTTGAACCCGACCTCGTAGCAGATGTCGGTCACGTTCAACTCGGCCTGGCTCAGGTGCTGGCACGCCAGCTCGATCCGCAGCGAGTTGACATACTGCACGAACACCATGCCGGTATGGCGGCGGAACGAGCGGGAGAAGGTGCTGATGCTTTGCCGGCTCAGCACGGCCAGCTCCGCCTCGCGCAGATCCCGGGTGAAGTTGCGCCCGACATGCTGCAGCACCAGGTTCATCGTTGTGGACAGGTACGCCGCCGGGTCCGGCTGGAAGCCGATGCCGGCTAGCAGCTCGCGCTCCCCGGCCTGGCCGAGCAGGCCGGCGATGTCCATGAACAGCGCCAGGCGGCGTGCGCCGGACGCGCCCAGCAGTTCACGCATCAGCGGCAGCATGCGTTCGGCTGGGCCAGCGGGAAACCGGATGCCGCGATACGACTCCGCCAGCAGCGGCTGCAGGAACCGCAGCTCCGGAAACAGCGCCATGCAGGACCCGATGAACTCCGCGGTGAACTGGAGGATGAGGCACCGTTCCTCCACCACCTCGCCGTCGGCCATGTCGCTGATCCAGTTGTGCGGCAGGTTGGGGCCGGTGAGCACCAGGTCACCCACGCCGAACGGCCCGATGTGGTCGCCGACATACATGCGGCCGGTCGTGGCGGTCACGAGGTGCAGCTCATACTCGGGATGGAAGTGCCAACGGACGGTCCGGAACGGATAGCCATGCGACCAGACCTTGAACGACTGGTCATCGCGGACTTGGACCAGCTCCAGATCGGGCTCCGCCCCCATGTTCCCCCCGTTCGTTGTCGTGGCCCGCGGTTTGTTGCGGGTCCTCTTGCTTCTATGAAACTAAAACGCCGTCAGCCCAGCCTGCTACGCACTTTGCAGCGCAGCATTGATACTTTTTTGCCGATGGCTGGTCCAATATCTTGCGGGAACGCCGCCGAGGCCGTGTCGAGCAGATTGCAGGATCAGGTCCGAACGCGCAACGACCGAACCTGAGCCTGCAAGCCTTCGCTTTCGAATGAAGAAGCTGGACCGGCTTGCGTCGAATCCGGACGCAAGCCGGTCCAGGGATCGGTGATCTACACCCCGGTCCCGGGCGTGTCTGGATAGCCCTTCCCGCAGCCGCTACCAGCCTCGACCGTTCGCGTCGTCGCGGTCCGCTTCTGGGGCGGCTATCCCAGGGCCAACCGGACGGTTCTTGCAGCTCCTGGATTGCCCCGGCGCTCCATGCCTCGCAATGACCGGAACGGCCAAAACGAGGGGACCGACCTTACTCCGCGGCCTCGCGTCCGCCCTGCCGTTCAAAGAACCGGTTGGCGGGCCGTGCCAGCCCCAGATGGTCGCGCAACGTCGTGCCCGCATATGCCTGCCGGAAGATGCCGCGCCGTTGTAGCTCGGGCACCACCAAGTCCACGAAGTCGTCCAAGCCTTGCGGCACGGTGGGGAACATGACGTTGAAGCCGTCCGCCGCGTCCGCCTCCAGCCAGGCCTGCATGGTGTCGGCAATCTCCCCTGCCGTGCCCACCATCTGCAGCCCGGCATAGCCACCGGCCATTTGCGCCAATTGCCGCACCGTCAGGTTGTCGCGCCGGGCCAGGGTCACCAGTGCGGCTTGGCCGCTTTGCCCCTGGTTCGTCACCGGCAGCTCCGGCAATGGCGCATCGAGGTCGAAGCCAGATGCGTCCACGCCCAGCCGTATGGACAGGTTGGGCAGGCCGCTGTCGGGGTGCACGAGGCTGTCGAGCCGCGCCTTGCGCTCCTGCGCCTCCGCCGCTGTGCGGCCGACGACGACGAGCGCGCCGGGCAGCACCTTCAGGCTCGCCGGGTCACGGCCGAACGCGCGCATCCGGGCCGACAGGTCCGCCCGGAAGGCGCGGCCATCCTCCATCGTGCGACTGCTGGCGAACACCACCTCCGCCGTTTCCGCCGCAAGCTGGCGTCCGGCGTCGCTGGCGCCGGCCTGCACGATCACCGGCCAGCCCTGGACGGGGCGCGCGATGTTCAGCGGCCCGCGCACCTGCAGGTGCTCCCCCTTGTGGTCCAGGACGTGCAGCTTGTCCGGGTCGAAGAAGATGCCCGTCCCCTGGTCGCGCACCCAGGCGTCATCCGCCCAACTGTCCCATAGCCCGGTCACGACGGCATGGAACTCGCGTGCCCGGCGGTAGCGCTCGTCGTGCTCCACATACTCGTTGCGGCCGAAGTTGAGCGCGGCGTCCGGGTTGCTGGTCGTGACCACGTTCCAGCCGGCGCGCCCAGCGCTGATGTGGTCGAGCGACGCGAAGCGCCGGGCGATGTGATACGGCTCGTCGAAGGTGGTGCTCGCGGTGGCGACCAGCCCGATGCGTTGTGTCACCATCGCCAGCGCCGACAGCAGGGTCAGCGGCTCGAACGAGGTTGCGGTGGCGCTACGGCGCAGCGCTGCCATCGGCATGTTCAGTACGGCCAGGTGGTCGGCCATGAAGAAGGCGTCGAAGCACCCGCGCTCCAGCGTCTGGATCATGTTGACGATGTGGGCCAGGTTGAAGTTGGCGTCCGGCCAGGCGCCGGGCACCCGCCACCAGGCGGTATGGATGCCGACTGGGCGCATGAAGGCGCCGAGGTGGAGCTGCTTGGTCATGGACACCCCCGGAAGTGTGGCGAAGAAGGACGGCGTCCAGCCGTAGGCCGGTGGCGCCAGGAAGGGCAAGGCTGCAAGGAGCACAACGCCGTTAGCGCCGCCTGCATTGCCGGCGCCAACATCCCATCATCCGCCAAGCCGTTCGCCTCAGGTCATGCCGGTAATCGAGGCCCCTTGCGTCCGCGGGTCGCGCATGGGCCAGCGTCCGCACTCCACCTGCGCCAGGAAGGCGCCGACCAGCCGGTTGAACTCGTCTGGGTCCTCCAGGTTAATCATATGGCCGCAGTTGGGCATCACCGCGAGCGCGGCGGACAGGATGGACTGCTTCATCAGCAGGCCCGGCTGCAGGCATGGCCAGTCCTCGTTGCCGGTCAGCACCAGCGTTGGCACCTGCAGCGCCCGCATGTCGTCCACCAGGTCATACAGCGACGGCCGCCCGCCCTGGACGCCGAGCTGCGTGTTGGCCGAGCCCAGCGCGGAATGCTCCGCCAGGTGCCGCGCGAACTCGGCGAAGCCGCGCGGGTCCTTGTTGCCGAACTGCACCCGGGTCGGGCCGTGCGCGTAGCGGGCGGCAAACGGCGCCATCCCATCCTGCCGCAGCGCATGGGCGATCGCGGCGGCCTCGGCCTTGAAGCGGTCGCGCTGGCTGGGCTCGGCGCCATAGCCGCAACCGCCGACGACCAGGGAGCGGGCGCGGGCGGGGTGGCGGAAGCCGAAGTGAAGCGTCGCGAACCCGCCCATGGACAGCCCGACGACGTGCGCCTGGTCAATGCCCAAGTGGTCCAGCACGGCCAGGATGTCATCCGTGGCGCGCGCCTGCCCGTAGCTGGAGGGATGCTCCGGCACGTCGGAGGGCGGATAACCCCTGGCGTTGTAGGCGATCGCGCGGTGCCGCTGGCCGAAGTGGCGCATCTGCGGCTCCCAGCTCCGCATGTCACCGGCGAACTCGTGCACGAAGATGACCGGCGTGCCGTTGCCGGTCTCCTCGAAATAAAGCCTGGTCCCATCGTCGGCGGTCGCGTGCGGCATCGTCCTATCCCTTCGTCAGGCAGGCGCCAGCAACCCGAACAGCCCGCCCCAGCCTTGGATCACAGAGGCGTCCGCCCCGGCAATGCCGAGGCTGCCCCACAACGCCGTCGCGACCGAGTCGTAAACCGGCACGCCCAGCGCCGCCTCCCAACCCGCCACCAGCGGCGCCCCGCGCAGGTTGGTGCAAACGACGGCGACCGCATCGGGCCGGGCCGCCGCGACCTCGTGCACCATGGCGTCAAGCTGCGGCGCCGACACCTCGGCGAACGAGAAGTTGTCCTGCAAATCTAAATGTTGCTCCGCCACACACTCGACGCCCAGCGCGGCGTAGTTGACGACGATGCGCGCCTGCACGTCGCCGCGATAGGGCGTGACCAGCCCCAGGCGGCGCACCCCGGTCCGGGCCAGGGCGTCGTTCAGCGCCAGGATGCTGGTTGTCGCGGGCACGCCCGTCGCGGCCTGGATGCGGCCGCACAGTGCCTCGTCGGCCCCGAAGCCGAGCCAACTCGCCGAAGTGCCGCTCCAGGCGATCACGTCCACCCGGGCATGGGCCAGCAGCTCGGCCGCGCGCAGGACGGCGTCGTCGTCGAACTGCGCCAGGGCGCCGGGGGTCAGGGCGATCTCGGTCACCGGGAAGCGGCTGAAATGCACGCTCGCACCCGGCAGGCCGCGGATGATCGCGGCCGACAGCGGCTCCAGCACCGTGTTGGACGAGGGGGTCAGGATGCCCAGGCGGACCGGCCGGGTCATGCCGGACCGCCCTGGAACAGTCGCGTCACCGCGGGCGACATGCCCTGCATCGGCTTGGCGGCGGGACGGCGGAAGCTGCCGGCGGTGGCCTTGCGCGGGCGCAAGGACGCCAGCACCTCCGCCTGGCGTACGGCTGCGGCCACGCCGTCCAGCAGGGGCACGGCAACCTGGTCCGCCACAATGGCTGCCAGCCCGGCCAGCGGTGCGCCGCCCAGGATGCAGACCTCCGCCCCGGCCGCCACGGCGTCGGCGCATAGGGCGACCAGCCGCGCCGCCTTCTCCTCCGCCACGCCGGCCACATCGGCGAACGGCTCGTCCAGGCAGTGCACGCCCGAGCACCGGGCGCCGAGCCCGGCGGCGTCCACGCTCTCCTGATACCAGGGGCCGAGCGCCGGGGAGAAGGTGACGATGGCGAAGCGGCGGCCCAGCATGCAGGCGGTCAGCATGGAAGCCTCCGCCATCCCGGTGACCGGGATGGACAGCAGCTCCCGCGCCGCACCCAGGCCAGGATCGCCGAAGGCGGCCACCACGGCGGCATCGGCATCGCCGCCATGTTCGGCCATCAGCTCCAGCACCGCCGCGGCGCCGATCACCGCCTCCGCCCGGGTGGCGATGTAGGGCACGCCCCGCGCGGCTGTCACGGCATGGATGGTGGTCCCCGGCGAGGCATTGGCGCGCGCCACCGCGGCGATCCGGTCCGTCACCGCCTGGCTGGTGTTGGGATTGGCCAGCAGCAGCCTCATTCGGTGCCGCCCTCCGACCCCAGCGCGGCGCGCAGGCCAAGGGCGACCTGGGCAAAGGCGGCGGTGCCGGGCACCCGCGGGCGCGGCAGGTCCACCGGCACCACTGCCGACAGCCGGCCCGGCCGGGGCGTGAACACCAGGATGCGGTCGGCCAGGAACACGGCCTCGTCAATGCTGTGCGTGACGAACAGCACGGTCGTACGCTGCACCGACCAGATCTGCAGCAACTCCGCCTGCAAGTGGCCGCGGGTCTGCGCGTCCAGCGCGCCGAACGGCTCGTCCATCAGCAGCGCCTGCGGGCGGGTGGTCAGCGCCCGGGCGATGCCGACCCGTTGCCGCATCCCGCCCGACAGCTCGTGCGGATAGCGCCCGGCGAAGCCCTGCAGGCCCGTCAGCGCCAGCATTTCTTCCCCGCGCGCCCGGCGCTCGGCTGCCGGCAAGCGCCGGGCCTTCATGTTGAACTCGACGTTGCCGCGCACGGTCATCCAGGGGAACAGCCCGTGGTCCTGGAACACGATGCTGGTGGCCGGCGACGGCCCGTCCAGCTCCCGCCCGGCGACGATGACCTGCCCAGCGGTCGGCGCCTCCAGCCCGGCGATCATATGCAGCAGCGTGCTCTTGCCGCAGCCGGACAGGCCGAGCAGGCAGACGAACTCGCCGGCGGCACAGGCGATGTTGATGCCACGCAACGCCTCGACCGGCCCGGCCTTGCCAGGATAGGTCTTGCCCACGCCGATGCACTTGATGAAGCCATTCATCCCCCGCTTGCCGTCAGCCCGTCCTGCCACCGGCAGGCACGGGCGCGCAGGCGGCGCACGGCCTGATCCGCCACCAGGCCAATGGCGCCGATGACGATGATGCCGGCAAAGATCAGCTCGGTCCGGAAGGTCATCTGCGCGTTCAGGATCATGTAGCCCAGCCCGGATTTCACCGCGATCATCTCCGCCGTCACCACCGTCAGCCAGCCGCCGCCGATGGCCAAGCGCAGCCCGGTGAAGATGGACGGCAGCGCCGCCGGCAGCACGACGTCGCGCAGTACCAGCCCCTCGCTGGCGCGGGCGGACGCCGCGACCTTCAGCAGCGTCCGCTCGATGCCGCGCACGCCGAAGATGGTGTTCAGCAGCAGCGGCCAAATCGCCGACAGGAAGATCAGCACGATGGCCGGGGTGTCGCCAATGCCGAAGAACAGCATCGCCAGCGGGATCAGCGAGATCGGCGGCACCGCCCGGAACGCCTGGATGGACCAGTCTGTCAGCCGGTCCAGCACCGGGTAGCGCCCGATCAGCAGCCCCAGCGGCACCGCCACGGCAAAGGCCGCCCCGACGCCGACCGCCACTCGGGTGACGCTGGCCAGCGCATTGGCGGCGATCAGCGGCCCCCATTGCACGAATGCCCCTGCCACCTTGGCCGGCGACGGCAGCAGCACCGGCGGATACAGCCCGGCCGTGACGGCGGCTTGCCACGCGCCCAGCAGGACCAGCAGTGGCACCAGGCCGAGCGCCAGCCGCGCCCGCGTCATGGCCCAGCCTACACGAACCTCGTATCGAGGAACTCGCCCCACTTCGGCTCCTGGTCCAGCAGCTTGTCGGTCAGCATCATGCCCGCGAGCGCCTTGAGGCCGGACTGGAACGCCTCCCCGCTATCGGCGCTGAAGAACAGGTTCTTGGTGCTGGCCTCCGCCACATCACGGGCCATGTTGAACTGCTTGACCGTCGTCTCCACCGCGATGGCCGGGTCGGCCTTCATGCGCCCGGTCGCGGCGACGTGGGCGCGCACCAGGGTGCGGGTCAGGTCCGGCTCCTTGGTGATGAAGGGGGTGCTGGCGACGAAACCCAGGTTGGTCTTGCACATCGGCGTGTCGTACGGCACCCACAGACGATGGCCGAAGCCGCTCAGCTCGGCGAACGTCGCATACGGCTCGAAGCAGCAGATCGCGTCCACGTCGCCGCGCGCCAGCGGCACCGGCTGGTCCTGGTTATCGAGGAACAGCAGCTCCACCGTGTCCAGCAGCCCCTCGTGCCGCAGCTTCCACGTGAGGCTGACCAGTGCAATGGAGCCGTTCTGCACCCCGATCTTCTTGCCGCGGAGCTGGGCCATCTCGGTGATCCCCGGCTTGGCCAGCAGCATCCAGCCGCCGTCGCAGCCATTCGCCAGCACCGCCATTGGAAAGCCCTTGGTGGCGACCTGCATGGTGGCGGACAGCCCGCCATTGCCCACGTCCACGGCGCCGGACGCGACGGCCTGCATCCGTTGCACCAGGCTGGGGAAGGTGACGACCTCGGCCTCGATGCCTTCGGGGCGCAGCAGGTCCGGCATCAGGAACATGGCATTGGTCGTAGTGGTGAACGCCGACCCCAGCTTTACCTTACGTAGCGCCTGGCCCAGCACGGCATGCGGCACGATAGCAGGGGCGGCCAGGGCCGTGGCGAGGAGGGTGCGGCGGAGCATGGTTGCGTTCCCGGGCTGGATGACGGCGTTGGAGGCCGCCGCACACATGCAAATCGGCTGCCAGCGGGATGTCAGACTAGCTCCTGCTGAGCCGAGACATGGGCGGCGACCACCTTCCAGCCCACATCCGCGAACCGCACCCAAGTCTGGCTTTGCCGCCCCACCAGGTCCCGGCCGCGCACCTTGAACTCCAGGTTGACGGTGGCGAGGTCCCGTCCGAGCGTCAGGATCTCCAGCCGCAGCCGGCGCTCCTTGATGCCGGGTCCTGGAGGCCGGGCCACCCGGTGGGCGTGGATTTCGGCGAAGCCGTGCCCGTGCTCCGCGAAGGAGTAGCGGATGGTATGGGGGCTGTCCCAGAACGTGGCGTCCAGCACCTCCACGTCTCGGTCAAGCAGGGCCTGCTCGTAACGCTCGAACAAGGCGCGCACCTCGGCGACCACGTCCGGCAGGTTCGGTTCGGTGTCCATCAGGTCCCTTTCACGCGGCTTCGGCGAACCGGCGGGCGACCAGCATCAAGTCGAGGTCGCTGCCGCGTGGGCCGATGATGGACAGGCTCACCGGCGCGCCGTCCACGGCGCCGCCGGGCAGGCTGACCTGCGGCACGCCGGTCAGGCCGCCGTGGCTGGTTAGGCAGCTTATCCGCTCGCGCAGGAAGTCCAGCTCCGACAGCGGCAGCCCGCGCGCCGGGGCAGGGCATGGCGTCGTCGGCAGGCACATGACCGTGCCCGGCGGCAGCAGCAGGCGCAGGCGCGCCCGTGCTTCTTCCCGCATCAGCGCCGCGGCGCTCCGCTCGGCGTCGGTCAGCGCCGATCCGAACACCAGGCCGCGCGCCACGCTGAACGCCAGGCGCGGGTTGCAGGTATCCAGCCAGGGCTGGAACGTCCGCCAGGACTCGCTGCTTTGCAGCACGCGCTGGGCGCGCTGCCAAACCGATAGGCCCTGCGGCGCCAGGTTCTCGTCGCGGCGCTGGCCGATCAGGGAGGCCAGCCGCTCGACCAGCGGCGCCAGCGCGTCCTGCACGGCCGGGTCGGCGAACCCGAAGGCGTCCGTCGCCACCACCAGGGTTGACGGCAACCGCTCCGGCAGGGGTGCGCCGCATAGCACCTCCCCGACCCTGGCGAAGGTAGCGGCGTCGCGGGCGAACCAGCCGCAGGTATCCGCGCTGGGCGACTGCACGGTAATGCCCGCGAAATTGATGCGGCCGTGGGTCGGGCGGATGCCGTACAGGCCGCAGAAGCTAGCGGGCACGCGCACCGAGCCGCCGCTGTCGGTGCCGAGCGCGAAGCCGCACGCACCGCCGGCAACGGCAGATGCGGAGCCGCTCGACGACCCGCCGGGCACCCGGCCCGGCGCCGCCGGGTTGAGCGGCGTGCCGTCATGGGCGTTCTCGCCCAGGATGCCGAGGGACACCTCGTCGGTGACCGTCTTGCCGATGATGGAGGCGCCGGCATCCAGCAGGGTCTGCACCACCCAGGCGTGGCTCGTCGGGGTGGGATGGCGGCGCGGCCAGTCAGGGTTGCCGCCGCCAGTCGGCCAGCCCGCTACGTCAATCAGGTCCTTCACAGCGAAGGTCAGGCCGTCCAACGGGCCACCCGGCGTGCCCGGCACCTCGCACCGTGCGCCTGCGACGAAGGCGTTCAATTGGTCCAACGATCGTTCTCCCGCTTGCCTGCCGCGTAGCCCGCAGCACTGGACCGGCCCAGGGTGTCAGGTTGCGGCAGATCAGCCAACCATCGCCGCCGGTGCCGGTCAGGGCGGAATCAGAGCATGCTTGAGTAGGCGCCGGTTGAGGGCCAGCAGGGGACGCTTCGTGCCGGGCAGGAGGGGCCGCAGCCCCGATGCCTATGCCACGGGTCAAGGTCCCAGCGCACCCGGCGCGGAAAAGCATCGCTGGGCCGACCCGGACCCTACTCAAACAGGCTCTCAGGTGCGGCTGGGCTGATTGGGCCATACTGGCGCGCATGAATGATACCGCCCGCACGGCGTTCTGTTCCGGCCATCGCAGGTCTATAGACTGGTTGCCTGCCGCGGGTGCTTGAACATGCTGCCCGTGGAACTGGCCCTGAGAACGGATAAATTGACTATGCAGCACCAATCAATCACCGATGCCCTGACCACCGAGGACCTCATCGTCAGCCTAGAAAGCAATACAGACAAGGACTCGAAGCTGGGCACCACTGGTCTGCTCTACGTTGCGGCAGAGGTCGCGTTGGCCATGGGCCTATGTGGAGTCGTGAATTTCGTCGCGGGCTGACACGCGGGTTCTGGCTTCAATCCATTATTGGGGACATTGCGGTGCCGTAAGCGTATTACTGCAACTGAGGAGGACCGATGCGGGTCGAGGTCTGCTGGTATGGCAGAGCTTTCTCAGATTTAGCGCCGTAGCAGACCTGGCGACAAAGGCCTGACGTTAATCATCGAACCCGCATGGACCGGATGCTGCAGGCGGCGGGGGTTTCGGCTAAGGCAAAGACACTATCCTAAACCCCGCGCCCCGCTTCTGAGTTGGTCGTAAGCCCGTGTTCACTTCCTGCACCTCCTCCAACGGCACGGAACAGTACACGTGCACAAACATCGGTCCGATCAGCACTGCCGTCCCGCACATCCAGTTCTGGATCGGACTCTTCAAGAAGTGGGACAGCGGCAGGATCATCCGCCGGTTGGCCATATAGGTCTTGACTGGGCTGCACAGAATCCAAGCCCAAATACTACCTTCGAGTCTTGGTCGTATGCTGGTCCAACGGTCAGTCGCCGGAACCGCATATCCACCGTTCAGCCTTGTCATAAATACAGATATGTAGCCACAATTAGAGCCGACTTGCACATTACTGCACTGTCATAGAACCAAGCTCCAACTGTCTGGTCCCGTTCGCAAGCGCTGCCTCGTCGCAAACCGCCCGCGGTGGACCTGTCCAGGGTCTGGCAGGACAGTGCTTCCTGCCCCTGGCTTATCGCGCCCCTGCTCCCCGCGATGCCGCAAAACGGTCAAGTAAAAGGGCGCTTGCGGAACGCAGATCAAATCCCCGGCGGGTGAAGACGGCTGCAACCGTCTCCACCCGCCGAAGCCTTACGGAACCTAGTACAGCTCGCCGGAATTCGCCACTCCGTTCCATGTGACGTCGGGGGCTGAGTCTGGGCGGCCACACGCTGGCAATAATCGTCACTGCCGGGCAGCACCGAGGCACGGCGTCCCGAGTCA
>JAABUQ010001589.1_pt1 | contig 48196 bp, 55 predicted proteins | sample 5560001 | NCBI WGS metagenome assembly JAABUQ01 (sample SAMN10711888, study PRJNA513371) | rock metagenome | isolation source: Antarctica rocks | place: Antarctica: Victoria Land, Finger Mt nord | collected 2015-12-18
CCTGCTGGGATTCAGGGCCGGAGCCTATTCGTATCCGACTACGACGTGCGGGGGAGCATCGCCGTGTCCCGGCATGGATTCTGACTTAGAGGCGTTCAGCCATAATCCAGCGGATGGTAGCGTCGCTCAGCAACGGCCTTCTGTTTATTCAACACCATCAACCTTCTAGACCATTTGCATTCCGATTAATATATATACCAAGCCTAATTCAAAGCGATCCACGGTATCAATTCAGCATTGGGAAGAAGCTAAAAGACAAAAGGGGCAAAAGTGAATATTTGATAAAGCTCGTACAACGTAGCAAGTATATCCCAAAGCAAGCCTCGCAAACGATGTATGCTGATGCGGTAAGTATTTCTGTTGATGAATATATGAGAATTTCGTAACTAGAACAACATGATTACATTATATATACCATTCAGTGGAATTACACAATGGCACAGTCTTACCCGACAGCATCTCTTAGACAACTAATTCGAGAAGATTGAAACCCAGGGAAACACATGAAGACGAAGAAACGGGATAGACTGGAGACCTGGACTTGTTACTTCAAGAATACAGCAGCTAGACACTGTCTGTCATTTGGCTGCCTGTGACTTCCTGCGAGTAGAATCTGGCAAGGGCGTAAGAAACAATCTCGAAGCGACGAGCAGAGTAGGGAAAGCAAATGCTACGACAACAGGATAAGAGATAGATTATTGAATGAACAATGGATGCAGGTTTGACAGCACTGCTGGACTGATGAAAGCGATTGACATTCGAGCAAAGCAAAGTGGAAGGGATAGGTACTCGAGGGTTCTGAAGTATTGCGCAAGGAACTCAAGCAGAAGTCAAGCGATGCTTATCGTGGGTCGCGAAGCTGGCAATGCTGGCAATGCTGTACCAACATAGGTTTGCGAGGATCAGCATTCAAGTGGCTGGCTGGGATTCCGCAATGCCGGCGCAGGTGTCCGTAGGGGTTCGATAGCTGTGGTTTGCGCAATTGGCTCATGAGTGCACTGTCCTGCGAGGAATGCGGGAGCGAAGGGTAAGTGGGAGGTGTTGATGTCTGACGGCTTTTGATGCATTTTGGTCTCCTGTCTAAGTGAGGTAGAAGAGGGGATGGCAAGAGCAGCAATACGCAGGTCGGGTTGCTTTTGGATGTTGGCACGGTGAAGCTTGCATAGTCCCTTCAATTCAGCTTGACCTCGAGCCCACGCGTTGTCGCTCGATGTGGTGTTTTTGCACAATGTATACCCCAAGCCCCAATCATAAAATCTTCTCCGCTTCCTCGAGCAACTCCTCCACCTTGAACCCCCCATCACCCTGACTGAACTGCTCCAACAACTTTCTCCTCTCCACCTTCTCCTCCCCACCGTAGAACTTTTGCAAACATATCAACAACCACATCCCTTCATCTACCGTGATACCCCTCCCATCAACCACACTCCCTTGCAATAAGACCAACCCCTTCGGTCCAGCGAGATCCAGATGATGCGTGACAGTTGTATGTGGCTGGCTGTACTCACCTCGCAGCTTGAACTCGGCAAGATGAGTGAAGAGCACGGTGGCCGTAGATGGAGATGGGAATGTCCACTGCATGAAATGTATCTCCGCGCCTTTGTCTTCCCGCGGGAGAGGTAAGATGAATTGCGGATGCCTTTTCGCCGTGCTTTCAATGCGTCTGTAGACATCTTGTGGGATGACTGCGCAGAGTGATTGAGGGTCGGAGGCATGGCGCAGTCGCCATATGTATTCGATCTCTTTCTGGGGTAGTTCAAGCGTTTTGGGGACGTCGATGAAGGAGGAAAGGGTTTTGATGCCGGGTGGCGTGAAGGGTTTAGAGGAGGAAGTCGCTGCAGGAGGGTCTTCTGGTGGTGGAGGGGGAGATGTGAATGCGGATGATTGGGATGTAGTGACGGGAGTGTTTGCGAAGGCTTTCTTTCTTTGCGACTGTATCTTTTCTTGATATACTGCTTTGAGCTCGTCTACATCTTTCAAACCGTGTCTGTGTACTTGTGAGCTGGCGCATACACGTACGATGTAATGATGACATGCGGTCGTACTTTTGCGCCTTCTGTTGTAATTTCTCCTTGTACTTCTCCGCCACTTTGTCTTGCTGTTGATGGGTGACGAGAAAGCGGACATCGTGGACTTGTGCAAATCGCCTTTGCGGCCATCGTAGTAGGGGCTGAGAATTGCCAAAGGTATATCGAAGAGCTGGAATACGCGCAGCTGCCATGTAGTAAAGACTGACAATGAATTGAAAGCGACGGCGAAGAAGGCTGATGTGGAATGGTCAAGGTTGACACAGCTTTCGCAGATTAACAAGTATCATTTATCATTGGTCTATAAGCCTTCTAAGCTACCGAATAGAACCTAAACTACCCGGATTGAGTCCCTATGGCCCTTTGCTCTTCTAGGCGCTACTTAGGGACTTCTTGCACTACTTAATGCTTCTCTTGGGGGCTCGAGTGGCTTTGTGCGGTTAACACCAGGGTTTTGATCTTCTCGGCAGCTTGTACGGCAGTTGAGTCCCAGGAACGAATCAATGATGTCAACCTCGGCTCCCCGCGTTTTATCGATTTCGCGTTTCCTATCTTTTGATTGCCCCTCATGCATTGCAATTGTTTGAATGCCTATCCTACCGCCATGACCAGAAATTGACATCTATGCTCCGTACTCGACAGCAAACAGCAGTGAATGATCATCCCCGAGACTTACCCACTTCTACTAACAGTATCCCACAATGCCTACCGAGTCCCTCTATCCCCCAATTGATATCCCCAACATTGACATCTGGAGTCTTCTCTTCGAACGCAAAGACAAACCATTTCCAGACGAAAAAGGTGCGCAAGCAGTCTGAAGGATGCGCAACACAGATTAACACTCTCAAGTAATCTATAGGGACGCAGACACCGGCCGCCACTACACCTACAGGCAAGTCAAGGATACAGCAATTGACTTCGGCAAAGGACTCAAGTCTGTATGGGAATGGAAGAAAGGAGATGTGCTTGGGCTGTTCACACCCAATTCAATCGACACCCCGGCATGTACATGGGGGGTGCATTGGGCGGGAGGCATAGTCTCTCCGGCGAATCCTGCGTACACAGTCGATGAATTGGCTTTTCAACTCAAGGACGCTGGCGCAAAGGCGCTGGCGTCACAGAAAGCGCTGCTTCCAATTGCTATCGAAGCTGCGAAAAGAGCTGGGATACCAAAAGATCGAATCATCCTGCTTGGAGACGAGAGGGATGAGTCGATGATGTTCAAGCATTTCACGTCGATACGGAACCTGGCTGGTACAAACCGATATCGCAGGACGAAAACGGATCCCAAGGAGGATCTCGCTTTTCTCGTGTACTCCTCCGGGACGACTGGCCACCCTAAGGGCGTGATGTTGAGTCATGAAAACATTGTGTCGAACATTCTGCAACTCAAAGCTGGTGAAGGGGACAATCTGGCGCCGGAAGGGGGCCCGAATGGAGAGGGAGATGTTGTGTTGGGATTTCTGCCCTTCTATCATATCTATGGTACGCACTCGTGAGAGTGAGGCAACGACTAATGCAGTACAGGTTTGAATTGTCTTATACATCAATGTCTTTATAGCGGGTTGACTCTAGTGGTCATGCCCAAGTTTGACATCGAGAAGTATTGTTCTGTCATTCAAAACAACAGAATCACCTTTGCATATATCGTTCCGCCTGTCGTCCTACTCCTCTCCAAACACCCAATCATCGACAAATACGATTTGAGTAGCCTTCGCATGCTAAACAGTGGCGCCGCGCCTCTAACACGAGAGCTTGTCTCGGCTGTACATAACCGACTCAAAGTGCCAATCAAGCAGGGCTACGGACTCAGCGAAACATCTCCCACCACACACACCCAAGTATGCATCTCTTATCCCCTCCAGCCACCCAGCTAATACCCCAGCCGTGGCACCTCTGGAACAAAACCATCGGAGCCGTGGGCACGATGCTCCCAAACCAGACCGCCAAATACATGTCCCCAGACGAGCGCGAGCTCCCAGTAGGCGAAACAGGCGAGCTGTGGATCAAAGGCCCCAACATCTTCAAAGGCTACCACAACAACCCCGCCGGCACCCGTAACGCTCTCACCCCCGACGGCTACTTGAAGACCGGCGACGTCGGCCACCAGGATCAGGACGGCAATTTCTACATCACCGACCGCGTCAAAGAACTCATCAAGTACAAAGGCTTCCAAGTCCCGCCCGCCGAGCTCGAAGGGCTGTTGATCAGCCACCCGTCCATCAATGACGTCGCAGTCGTGGGTATCTATTACGACGACCAGGCCACCGAGGTGCCGAGAGCGTACGTGGTGCTCAAACCTGGTGTCGAGGCTGGGGGAAAGACTGCGGAGGGGATTGCAACTTGGCTGGCCGGGAAGGTCGCAGGGCATAAGCGGCTGAGAGGGGGTGTGTGGTTTGTGGATGAGATTCCGAAGAGCGCGAGTGGGAAGATTTTGAGGAGAGTGCTGAAGGCGAGAGCGGAGGGGGAGGAGAAGGCGCTGAAGGCCAAGCTGTGATGGCTTTCTTTAGAAGGCCCTGCGTACGTAGGTATTGCACAAGCTTTGATGTTGCTCCTGATCATTCGTGCAAGGCTTGAGGCTGCTGTCTACCATCCCATCTCCGCGCCCTTATTCCAGACAGCTTCCTGCGGATACGTCTCCAATTCCTGAGCTGCGGACAGGGGGTCGGGGAATGCTCACCCAAGTAATACTCCAGGCCATGCTTCACCATTCTCCTTCCCGTTCCTCTTGCTGGTGCCTGCATAGGAGTGTCTTGTTCAACTGATCGAAAAATCGATACTCTTACTGTGTGTTGGACTCTGAAGAGTGAAAGCGATACCCAAGCCTAATACTCAAAACCGCTCGTATAGATAATTGTTATAGAGTTGTTATCATGGTCAAATTTCCTTGAGAACGTTGGCGAACGCCCAAGTAATGATCTCCTTCCTCCACCTCTCTGCCGTTAGATGAATGAATCCCAGTCTAACAGAGCATGTGAGGTTTCATTGTAGGAATACTTGGTGTTTATTCGAAGCTTGTGAGCATTAGCATGGGGAGCACTCGCCCTTTTCGTTAAAAATTGCCCAAGCGGCTTGATACCTTGTCCTTGAGGTAGACTATTCTTCAAGTGAGCAAGAAAGTCTCGGCGCCGCTCTTGTGCGGCGACACGACCATGTCGATATGTCTTTTGTTGCTAATGCTTTCACCCTTGCCAATGAAAAGGGAATTGCCAGCGCCGTCAAACCATGGAGGTTGTCGGCATGAGGATCATGAAGTTTGCAGGGTGCACATCCACGGTAGTGAATCTGTCGAGGGGTTGCCTTTGCCGACCACTGAGGTGGATTCGGGAGCTGGAGGACATCATGGTAAGGTACGCGGAGATGTTGTTTCCAAGGTCTGTTTCCTAGCCTGTTGCCAGCATATATGCGCCTGCAACCTTCTTCACTGGAAGGGCGGCACTGATATGAGTACATTGGTGGTGGCGAGAATTGATGGACGGATGAAGTATGGATTCACCCTCCCTCCCCTGCAGCAGGCCTTCTTTGAGATTGCATTGTAGTGAGTAAGAGACAGAAGAAGAGAAGCGTTATGATAGTTATAGATGACGAAACGTCGCATTGAGAAAGCTGCAATTTGACTGGTATTGCAATGACAGTGTCAATCAATGTGGAAGTCGTAGAATAGCGAGCAGTTTTTTCGGCATAGGAAAGGTGGAAAATTGGCAGCAGTAGCAATGGAACCGGGGTCATATGAAGATTTGAAGATATACATACAAAGAGTCTTCTCATGGTGTGTGATATAAAGCCACCAACAAAAGTGCTCCTGGCATGTTCGGACCAAAGTACTCATTTAAAAGGCACTTACTACGATCGTAATCACGAGCCAGCTCGTGTTGTCAACGTGGATTTCGGGTAACAGTGTATCAGAGATTGAATGATTTGCGAGTCTCTCCAATGCCCCTGCGCCACTGCCATATCCAGTGCGCCCTTCTCCTGAGCCAGAAGGCCGAGAACGAGCTCGCTGGTCCAAGATCTATCCACGCATAACGCATGTCCCCCCAAACGCCCTTGCTCATCAACCGTAATGCGTCTAACTAAACCCTCGCTGCTTACCCGAACTTGTACAGCATCTGCTTCTTGTTCTTATTTCCCTTCTTCTTCCCCCCATCGTTTACCTCCCCAGCGTCCTGCGAGTCAGCGGAAACAGCACCACTGCCAGTACCCCAAGCACCGGCAGGAGTACTGGATCTATCATCCCACCTCACAGTCCCCTTCGTCAGGCCCATCTGCATTACATTTGGCTTCGCAGCTGCAGGCAGCGCAGGGAACGCGTCAGCAGCATTGTTAGCTTTGCCGACCGTCTGCGCTCTCGATGCGGGCCGAGACGGGACCGGTGAGGGCTTTGATGACGAAAAAACCCACGGGACAGAGCTGGCAGCCGATTTGTTAGTCGCGGCGGCAGGTAGCGATGGGAACGGGGCTGATGGGCTTGCGTTGCCCCAACTCCTCTGCTTGCTGACAGCAGAACGTGACGATTGGGCGGTCGAGCTCTTCAGTTTAAGCACACGACGCCCCCCAGTCCCTGCTACAGCGGTGGAAGAGCCAGGAAGCACACCACTTGGACCAGGAAGGGATGGATAGTCCTCATTGACTGCGCGCCAATCGTTCCAAGCCTTTAATAATTCGTTCCTTTTGCTTTCGTTTTCGTAAATGTCGGCGAGCTCTTTGATCAATTTGCCGAGATCAGCAGAGGGGACATCGAAGAGAGAGAAGAAGGTGTCGATGAGTTGCGAGGCAGTGATGGTGGAACTACGGTAGGAGGAGACACCGTTGCGGAAGTCGATTATTTTGGTAGAGTCGGTTTTGAGCATGCTTGCTGCGCGGTCCATCACTGCATTGTGTTGGAGTTGTCGGGCTTGTTGCTGGGCTGTTAGACTATGAGATGGAGGATTCAAACTGAGATTTTCGATGGGTGGAATGGTTGGAGTAGCTTGAGGAGGTGGAGCTAGAGGCCTGGGTCTCGCGATCTCTGTCGACGTCAATTGACCACCAAAGGTTCGTGCTGTAGCGGACTGCGCACTTTGCACAGCCATTTGCCTCTGATAGGCGAGCTCGTCCCGACGCATGGGCTGCGCGGTAGATGGTGGTAAAGCCTCCGTATTAGGATCTCTACCTCGCCCTCGTCCCCTACCAAACCCACTCCCATCTCTTTCTCGTCTCGCTCTGCGGTCGTCCTGATGTGGTGTCCGATAATCAAAGGACGAGATGTCTACCCGTCTTGCGTCTCTCTTCGCATCCTTTGTAAGACCGTTGGGATGTGTCTCCAGCTGATGTGCCTTGAGATCCATTTCCGATTCAAAGACCACAAACTTCTTCTCCAAGCATTCTTGATCCAAACAGACAAAATGATCGTTCTTGAAATGCTGCTCCAGAGACTCGTAATCGATGTAGTATTGCTGCTGCCGGGTCTGATTCCTCCGGTCACATATGTGACACCTCTCATGTTTGTCCCTGCAATGGGTGTACAACTCGTCATCCCCGTAGAAGCGTTGTCGACAGAAGCCACACTCCGGATGACCTTTGAATCCACTTTGATCTACTGCTCCCGGATGGTCATCCCCAAACTTCTCATGCTTCCGCAGTTCTTGTGGGGTGAACAATTCGTGCTCATGAGTAAAGACCTTTTTGTTCCGGGTACACAGGTCACACAGGACTTTGTGGTGGACACTCTTGACATGTCTATGAAGATCGGGCCAGCCGTAGCATGCAACATCACAGCTATAATCTGGACAGTTGTAACGTAGAAGTAGGATAGTGTCGGCGTGAATCTCTTTCTGCTCGTACTGAATCCCAAGTGTATCATCCGTCTCTTGGAAATCAGCATCGACAAAGTCCTCATACCGCTTCGTTGCATTGTCGGTGAAGATCACGAATTTAGCTTCCGTCTGGGGACGAGTCAGTATAATCGCAAAGACCACAGGAGTCCGCTTACCCGACAATGTGCACAAGCCCTCGTCTTGTACAACGCCCTCAACCTCAAAGCACAAATATGGCAGGTCCGATGATTGCAAGGTGCAATCGAGTTGTGCACCACAGGCGAAGCACAAATGAAGCACACCTCAGCCTCCACCCCCTCATCCACCACTTCTTGCTGCTTCCCCTTCCCCTGGCCCTCTATCGTTTCGGCATCTTTGGTCGGGCTACCAAAGACACCTCCACCGCCTGGGCCCAGAGGTGGTGGTCTTGGGGGTGGACGAGGATTCGGGGAGGTGGGTTGGCCTCGAGGGTGCTGGTTGGTGTCTCCATCAGATCGTCCTCCTCTATTGCCCCGCCCTCGACCACGCCCTCCTCGTGGAACATTACGATTGGGTTGATTTCTGCCTCGTCGAATACCGCCCTGTGCGGAAATTTCGTTCTGTGATGGCATCGCCGGTGAAATGATGGAAGTATCTTGTGATAGTGGAGGTGCTGAGGCAGTTGTGGAGGCCATTGAGGGGAGAAAGGTGGTTTGTGCCACTGCCTTCATATGTAGGTTATGGTGAGGACCAGGCGATAGGGCGAAGCACAGACAAGTTCTTTTCTCTCGTAGAGCGCTATCCAGAGGGACTTGAGCAGGATTGAGCAATGGCGGTTGAAATTGCGTGAGTGTTTTGTTATATTAGTGGAGAAGTTGAAGATGGGCAACGGATGTATTTAGTCAAATGTTGGGAGAGCCACTTAAACTGCCAATACACTACCACATGACTACGACCAAGTAGGTATCTTAATGTGATGACTCTTTCACACTTTTCGTAGCTTATCAATGCAGGCTTTACGCAGTACAAAAGTAGATCCTGCTATACTCTGCATGTTAATATCGGCCTTGCTGAACGGGCTCCTATTCCACAGCATTCTTGAGATTACAGATCAGCCTGTACGCTCTTCACCGAATGCAGTTGTGCTCTGGACGAGCCGAAACATGATACATGGATGAACAGGTAATGGACGATCGCCGGCTATTAAAAGGAGTCGCAAGTGCACGAAAACCCTCAGCCCGCCCATGAGTCACACCAGCCCTCAAGATTTTAAGCCCTGAGAATACGCCCATTGATATGCATGAGGTCCTGATATATCGTGTCGCTAAATCAAGCATGCTCCTTTACTCCTCTGGATTGTAGAGATTCTGGTTCAGTATTTTGTTCATCTGCGCATTATCAAATCAGCATTGCTTTATGAAAAGGGAACTGCCATGACCTGGGTCTCAACGGCATCTCTTAGTAGACCAATGACGAAGCCGCTTGAACAAGAAAAGGGTTTTGAGTGCTGATTTATCATACCGTAAACATGTGTACTTTGTCCTGCTTAAAAACTGCCCTCATCCCGTCGTCACATCGGATCATCCGTTTGTCTTTCGGATCTTGAAGGTCGTGCTCACGGACATAGGCCCAGATCCGCTTGACAGTTTGAGGTCGCGAGAGCTGTTTCAAAGGTGAGCACTGTTGCAACTCTATGGGGGAGAAAGCGCACCTTGACTTCGTTGTCAAGCAAGGCGGACAGCGGCGGCGATAGGAGCAATTCTTTCTGCGAAGCATCAGCGACTAGCTGCTATACACGTTGATAGACCCTACATGAAAGCCACCGCTCCGATTGACCTTCTTCTCTTTGGCGTCAGAACCGGAACCTTCAATGTCGCTGTCATCCTCAGCTTTCACTTTGTCGGCCGTCTTCTTCTTCGGCGTCTTTTTCTTCTTCACAACACTCGTCTTCTTTGGCCCTCCACCTCTCGTAGCCCTCGAGCTCCTGTCCTCCAGTGCTTGTAATTTTGCCGCCAAAACCGCATCGCTGTCATGGTCGACTTTGCGTTTTTTTTTTGGCGCGGGAGAACGTCGAACCTCGGACATTGCCTCCTCTTCTTCATCCTCCTGCTTGTGCTTTTTGGATAGAGGGGGCGGAGTAGGATCGACGGGAGGAGAAGAATCAGCAGACGCTGCTTTGGGAGGCGTGACATGGCCGTTGGTCTGCTTTGCGGTGTCTTGCTCGGCTATGAGTTTGTCAAAGCGGGACATGATCAATGCCCTGATGACATCCTGCAACATCACTACTTAGAATGCTATGAAGTTTGAGCCCGATTAGAGCGAACCTTTTGAGGGCTTATGTCATAGTTGACCGCAGACTGAAGCCCTTTGCGAATACGCTTTTCGGAAATCGTACTCAGGTCACTTGCTGCAAGGATTGAGTCAATGATGACTGTGAAAGACGCCTCCTGCTCGGGCGACACTATAACATGGGTCATTAGCAATCTGGGGTCTTGACTCAGAGCAGACACGTACAAGACATGGTTGCGAATTGGGTGTCTTCGGCTGCGTGGTGGGAAAAGCTCGACAACCGCCTGAAATCGTAGAGGGTTCCGGTGATGGCGCTTTCAGACACCGGAGGGCACGAGGGTCGGTCAGTACTTCAGATGATTGACTTTGACCATCACCGCATGTTCGATGATACGGTCAATTTTGCGTTGAGCAGAACCCCAAACGCAGTGTTCGCAATAGATGCTGAGTTGCGCTAACGACAGTCCTCGCACGCACTGTGGGTTGGCTGTGTGAGGCAAGTATGCGAGTACAAAGGCAATGGGGGTGAGGATAGAGAAAGCGAGAGGGAGGCTGGTAAGTGCGGTGAGGTTGTACAGATGATTGGCCGAGAAGTTGATAGACAAAGCGGAATACCTCACGCTCGGCGTTACTTATCTCCGCTATGCGCACTAGCCTGATTAGATCCCGCTTTTTCCCACATTCAATCCCCATCGCCCATTTATTGTTTGTAAGTTTGCTCTCATACTACCATCATTTGACGTGCTATCCCAGATCTATTAGTACTGCCAAAATGGCACCAAGCTTTGACAGCTTAACAGAAGACAACGGCACCCACGACGACGAAGAGGACATTGACTTTTCAGGTATACGCTCAGCGGCCTTTTCCCCAAGTCGCCCTGCTAATCCCTTGCGTAGATCTACGGGAGCAATATGATGTCCGTCTCGAACAAGGGTTGGATGCCTTCGTCATTGTCGATGGCCTACCTGTTGTGCCAGAAGCGAACAAGCAAAAGCTAGTCACGTACATCACTAAAAAGCTAAATGCAGCGGGCAAGGTCAAGGAAGACGGCTTCTACATGCCTCTCAACGACAAAGGCATGACCGAGGGGTGAGCACTACCAAACTGGTTCCCACGGCTATACTGACTTCCCTAGCTATGCTTTCGTAGAGTACCAAACCCCACAGCAAGCTATCGCTGCCTGCAAGCAGATCCATGGAACACCCCTTGACCGAAAACACACCTTTGGCGTCAACAAGATTACAGACATCGAGCGCTATGGCCGAGAAGGGCGGATCGAAGATGAATACGAAGCGCCCAAGATCGAAGACTTTTCAGAGAAAGAGCACCTTCGGTGGTGGTTGAGCGATGCAAACAGCAGAGACCAGTTTGTGATGTATAGAGGGGATAATGTTGGTGTGTATTGGAACAAGAAGAAAGACACACCGGAAAACATCGTGGACCGGCAGCACTGGACGGAGAAATTTGTGCAGTGGTCACCATTGGGGACTTACCTTGCGACGATGCATGTACGAGGCGTACAGTTGTGGGGAGGAAAGTCATGGACACGGCAAACGAGATTCCCTCACCCAGATGTCAATCTGATCGACTTCTCCCCCAACGAAATGTATCTCTGCACATGGTCGTTCAAGCCGATAGAAGTTGCTGAAGATGACCCAATCCTATCGCAAGATGAGGACGGCAGGAATTACATCATTTGGGACCTCGCAACAGGAAGACCACTGCGATCGTTTTACATGCACGACCTTCCTTCCGCACCAGAAGGTCCTGATGGCCAGCCAGTCAAGAAGCAAGTTCCTTGGCCAGCGTTTAAATGGTCAGCCGACGACAAGTACGTGGCTCGTATGCTGGAAGGCCATTCAATATCCGTTTACGAATTACCCAAGATGAACCTCCTTGCACCAGTGGGCAAGACCAACAAATCGACTATGGAGATTGAGGGAGTTATGGATTTCGAATGGGCGCCGGCTACACCGCAGCGAGACTCGGTCAAGAAATACGAACAGCTCTTCTGCTTTTGGACGCCCGAGATTGGGAGCAATCCCGCCAAAGTTGGGTTGATGAGCATACCGTCCAAGGAGATAGTGCGAACACGGAACCTTTTCAACGTCGTGGATGCGAAGCTTCACTGGCAGTCCCAAGCAGCATATGTCTGCGTCAAAGTTGACCGACAAAAAAGCAAGAAGTCATTAGCAACCAATCTCGAAATCTTCCGCGTGAAGGAGAAGGGTGTTCCTGTCGAGGTGGTTGATTCCATCAAGGATACAGTCATCAACTTTGCTTGGGAGCCAAAGGGTGATCGATTTGTACTCATCACAACCGCTGAAGTCGTCATGACCACTGCGGTACCGCCGAAGACCGCCGTCTCCTTTTTCTGCCCGGAAAAAATCAAAGGAGCTGGTGTGGGCAATTTCAAGCACATCCGAACCATCGACAAGAAGAACAGCAACGCGATCTACTGGTCACCCAAAGGCCGCTTTGCGGTCGTCGCAACCATTCAATCCCAGCAAAGTTTCGACCTCGACTTCTGGGATCTGGACTTTGAAGGCGACCGACAAGAAGCGGAAAAGGATCTGACTGCGAATCTGCAATTAATGAACACAGCAGACCACTACGGCGTCACAGACGTAGACTGGGACCCAACAGGCCGATACGTCTTCACCAGTGCCAGCGCGTGGAAACACACTGTGAGTCAAGTTCTCCATTGCAGCCCAGTACCAGCACAAAATTGACCAAGACCGCGCAGATGGAAAACGGCTATCACCTCTACGATTTCAAAGGGGAGCTCCTCCGCGAAGAACCCCTCGACAAATTCAAACAGCTGATCTGGCGGCCCCGCCCGCCCACGCTCCTCTCGAAGGAAGAACAGAAGACCATCCGCAAGAACCTGCGCGAGTACAGCAAAGACTTTGAAGAGCAGGATCGCATTGAGGAAGACAAGGAGAAGGGCGCCATCGTTGAGGAGAGGAGGAGGATATTGAGTGAATGGCTCGCGTGGAGGGAGAGGGAGGTGGAGGACTTGAAGGCGGAAAGGCAGGATTTGGGGCTGGAGGATGAGGGTGGACAAGAGGATGGGGATGTGGAAGGGGCGAAAGTAGTGGAGGAGATTATGGAAGAGGTGCTGGACGAGGTAGAGGAGATTGTGGGGTGGACCACGATTTACGAGGGACGAGACGATTGATGTTTGCGCGGCGATCTAGCTACTGCCTGGTGTGGTATAGCCTGCCTTAGATCAGTACCGCATGGCTTGCATCCGCGGCGTCTATGGATGCGAAGCGACCGTCCGTTGATATCAAGGTAGAATTCGAGGAGCTTCCACATCACTTCCACTCCATCTTTACCTCCCGACTTAAAGGGTGAGCACGCATTCACATTCGAAGCAAAGTGCGTCCCCTGATGCATTTGCATCTCAACCGCAGCGAACATTCTCACAAGTTGGCCAGAAACCATCGACGCCTTCATCTCGCCGGCGAGCTAACCACGTGCTTTTCTTGAACCCAGATATGACTTCCCCCCCTTATCAACGTGCTCTCATCTTCGCCATTTCGTCGGCCATCTTCGCACAACCAGCGAGCTGGCTTATCATCCGCGCCGAACCTACCTTGGCATTATATGGAAATTATCCCTCACATCACAGCTCCCTTTTAGTCCAACCCACACCTTCACTCAAGCACCAAATTCCCAAACCCCACCCATGTTCTCTTGCGGCAAACACAGATGCAAACCAAAATGCCTATCAGCATGCGGCTCCCTACGAAACGGCAGATGAGACTGCAAATCGATAGCAATATGAACATCGCGCTTGCACTTATCCGATTTTGTCCAGTAGATCCTGACGTACCCCTTGGCCAACTTGTTGTCGATGTCGTTGATGAAGTCGTGCGAGTCAGTATGCAATGCGGACCTTTAATGATGTGGACTGTAGTTTGCACGGACTGAATATTCGCGGATTGCACATATCTTGATATCAGCCACCTATTTGCCTGCGAAGCTCTCTATCTCATTCATCTTTCTGACCGCCTTTCCCGCTAACTCTCTGGCCTCATCCGTCATGTTCCCCTGCATGGTCACCCACTGGAACCTGTCCTTCCACAATGCCCAACGCCCAGGACAGAATCCCTTCTTGCCATTCCATAATGGATCACCCAGCGCTGGGGTCCAACGCTCAGGCCATTCACGCCGGCTATTGTAGATATTTTCGTCACAATTAAATATCCAGACCGCTGCGGCAGGGACGTTCGCCCAGATTTCCTCAGCGGTCTTGATGCTCTCTTCTAGAGCACCCTGCATGGCGATCAAGACGTACTTTTCGTAATCCGGCGCGCGAGGGGTGATAACTAGTCTGGCAAGGAATGCATTGTGTCTTGTCCATTCGTCTTTGATAGCACCAGTACCTGGATTTGCACCATCTACCTCGAATTGAGGATATTATTCCTCACCTCCTTTCTCAGGCTTCATCATTTCATTTGCGGGACTCTGCGGATATCTGCACTCTGGAGCTCTGAGATCAGCCCACGGCAGGTTGTTTCGCGACCCCCCACCTTGATGTGCTTCACCTGACGGAGATGATCGGTTCATCAAGTCAACGACTAGTTTTGCGAGCTTGACGTGACCCGGGTGGTCGTAAGGGATTTGAGGAAGTATTGCGCAGAGGGTCTACTGTATAGAGAAGACGGACTCATTTGCTTGCTCTTCGTAGCCTCCAGTTCAAAGTTCATCTATGGGAGATGCAAGCCTTGTTATTGTCTCGGCCAGAGATGCTTCGTCGAGAAGATAGGCTTTCGTGGCATCGAAAGGCCAGTCGACGGGTCCGGCATCATATGGAGGTTCAGTTCCAATCTGGAGCTGGTCTGGTTCAGCGAGGTGGAGGGCCATCAGTGGAAATGTCTGTGGTAGAAGTAGGTATCTCTCTAAGATCAAGAAAGAAGTAGCAGCACTTGGGATATGACGGAGAAACACAATATCCTCTGTTGGTGTTCGTGTAAGCGCCAGCGTGCTTTGAGTCAACCCGGCCCCTGGCTCGTGGGATTGGGGCGCGCTGTTGCGCAGGATGCTGCGAAAGGTGGCACAGCTGCGAAGGCACAGAGTAGGATGCAAACCTTTGCAGAGTGATTCCTACGGGGTAAGTAATTTGCCGTCAAAGTTGTGCTTGATGCCTCGCCCGGTGCCATGACGAAATAATTTTGTGTTTCATGTAGGGTTTTGGTATGAGGTAGACTCTCTCAGGTATGTTCTTTCCCAGATACTCATCTAAGGAAAGCCGGCAGAGAAGGTCGAGCAGGTCCATCAGTACGTGATTCGACTAGCCTTAAGATAGTCATAGCTAAGAAGCAGTCTTCAGGTCCATCTCTCGATCAAGTCGAACATGAGAAACGTGCCGATTAGCGTCATGGCGCTGAAGAAGGAAGTAAGATGTATAGTGAACGGAATTAGGTACAGATCGTCTCGTCAGTAAATGATGGAGCATTGTTTCTCGATAAATCTTTAGGATAAGCAGGATTTGATTCAGTCAGATGTAAACTTGTTTGTATACCAAACATTTACAGAAAGCACGACCGCAATTTCAGTACGTTACTTGGATCTGTGTGAAACATCTGACAAGATCGCACTGAATGAGAAAACGACTCCAAACAAAACCTAGAGGAAGCGGTGTCGTTGTTCTCATATTGGGAGAATACAAGGAGCTTGTGGCAATCCATTGTCGTCATCATGATGTCCTACATCGGGTAGTCACCGGGTAACATGAAATTGGCAGAGTAGGTGGCGGGATGGCTTCTGAGATCGACGAGGCTGGAGGGAGAAAGAGTGCGAGAGGAACGGCAGGATATTTGTAAAAGGGCTGAGTGGAAGAAGGGGCGAGATGAGGAAGAGTGGACTCCTCTTGATTCCGATTCCCACCAGGACACTAGTAATTCAGACCTGTGCTCTCTGAATATTTACATTACACAGAACATCTTCCCTCATCCAAGACCCCCTCTCCACCAAAGTCCAACCCCTTCTCCCTCCTAAGGTACCGCAGCAATGCCAAACCTATATTAACACCCTCCATCCAAATCCCCCTTCAAACCCTCCTCCAGATACATCACTCCCCCACCGCAAGTAACAACGTCACAACCATCATCCGACTCCCCATTTATACCTCCTTCCACGACGACAATCCATCTTGGCAGCAGAAGCACCCTGGAATTTAGTAACGTCAGAGACAGCCCAAAAGCCAACAGCAAAACCGTGCTTTCGGCTGAATTGAATTGTTCCATTTGACAAGAACGTCTCCCGATCTATTAATACACTATCACTCCTGAAATCTACTCCCCTGTTCCTGTTCCAACCCCCTAGGCTCCCTCTCCCTCTCAGCACACGCCCTCCATCCCTCCCCCCTCTCCCCCAAGCACACACCATTTATCCCTCCCCCGACACTCCACCCCACCTCCGCCCCCAGCAGTTCTCACACCATCAACCCCCTCCCAACAATTCCCGTCGTATTCAGCGGTAAATCCCCCAATCGAAACTCCTTATCGATAACCTTCTTCACCTCGAAAGGTAGCGCGAAAGTCAGTTGCAGCTGACACCAGACCTCCCTCAAGTTCTGGACGAGGAGGAGGATTTTGCCTCTGACCTTGGAGGGGGATGGGTTAGCGATGGTGGAGTTTTGACGGGGGTAGAGAAGGGAGGGGGGTTTAGAATGGTTGAATGTTGGGTGCGGGAAACGGGGTTAGTAGTGCTGCCTGCGTGGGGGGGGGGTGAATGGCCTCCGGGGAAAAGGACTTACGATCCGCCCTTGCACTTTCACGGCCAAGCCCTTCGGCAGCGATCCCACAAAATGGCCGACCTTGCTCTCAAAGATGACGATATCCACCGTTATCCCCAGCCTGCCCACATCGATATTTCCATCAATCTGCCATCCCATCCCCTCATTAGCACAACTTCTTACAAACCCCATACATCGGTACATGTATTCAGCGATAGCACATCGCAAAGCGAGACCTACCACAATAGGCCCATACTCAGACGCAAAACTCAACGCATAATGCCCCGACGCATTCCCTGTCCCGCTCGCACCCGCCGTCTTGTTCCCACCGCGACCCCACAGGACCACTGGATCCACGCCTGGGAAGCTCCCGTTTTTGATACTATTCAGCTGTTTCCTTTGCGCGGGCGTTAGATTGGCGTAGGTGCCGTCGACGATGCCTTCTTCGTTGGCATCGGCGGTCCAGGCCGTGAGGCCCACGGCCCGATTTTTGAGGCTGGTTTTGGGGAGGGAGGGGAGGGGTTGGGCGCTGGCGGGGAAGGCGAGGGATTGGTGGGGGATGCCGAGGGCGGGCGCGGCTGGGTTGGAGCGGGGGCGTGAGGCGGCGAGCGTGAGTATGAGGGTCACAGGGAGGAGGGTGGAGAGGTGCATTCTTCTGATATGAGGGTGTGTGTGGCTGCAGTGGATCGTGCTTGGTGACGCGCTGACGATGCTTTGGCACCGGAATTCGATTGAGAGGGTGTACGCTAATTTTGCTCGAGAGCGCCGCTAGGGGCTGTGGTGAGATGAATAAATCCTCCTCTCACTTCTTGCGCTCGCACATGAAACTCTTCAGGCTTTCTCGCATGCGGTTCGTTGAGCAGCTTGCAGTCTTAAGGAAGTGGGCTGGGGCTTTTCAATGCGGTTTCTTGCGATATCGTTGTCCATGGAAGAATCAAACCCATCTGTTTTATTATTCCTGGACATTCCAATTTTAAAGGCCGCATCTGAAGCATCTCCAAAGTGGAGACGATGGTACTTGTATGGGGCGCATACTGGCACGGTATCCACTCCCACGGCATGCAATCTCGCGTGGCAATCGAATGAAAGTCAATCCGAAAATGCAGACTTGTCAGAAACGCCGTACAGGAACGCCTTAGTATATCAGCGACTAGAGTACGATAGCGCGCTCGACTGCATCAATGGCACGTGGAAACAGTGCTCAGTCAGCTGCTTCGGCGAACGTTGTCTTGGGGGGTGTTGGTCGGATGAACGCGTACAGATCCACTATCGATGGTTCGCTGTGGTTTGCTTTTTTCCGACTGGCGACGTATGAGGTATTTCCCGAGATGCGCACTGCGAGAAGCTCAACTTGTCGAGGTCCAGTTTGTCCAATGACGAGATAACATGCGTCAGGGCCTAAATAGCGAAAACGGGGGCACAAAGATGAGCTGAACACCTGGGACTTGATGAAACCGAGAAGCGAAGGAAGGAAAAGGGCACTTCACGGTGCACAGATCAACACGCCTCAAACACAATTCGATTTCACACATAATTGAATATTTGCAGCTCCAAACCTACACCTACATCCCACGACCCCCACACGTGATAACCTACTGGAATACTCGGAATACCATACCACCCAAGCGCCTCTATCCATGCAGCGTGCAACCTCGAAGATGCCTGGCAACGCGTCCGTGATTGAAAGAAATTCGTCTCATGTTCGTTAATGCGAGTGATCCCAGTTGCGTATGTACAGTCCTGCAGGGGTATACTCGTGTATTTCTAATAGTTAGGGGTCATTGGTGAAAGGCCACAGACCGTGTGTGCGCTGGCTGTTATAGCATTTTTGAGTGCAACCATGTGGTCCTATTGTGCCATGCCTAGATCCTAGATAAAATGTCACTTCATGCCGGTGTAGGCGTCTGCGTGTAGATTTCGTCCGAAGCATGATTCCCTTGTTGCTGATTTTGCTGAGAGACGACCTCGCGCGCGTAGAACTCTACGAGCATCGTTCCATAGGCATCCAGCTCTTCTATTGGTACCGACAGTCGAAAGTCATTCAAATGGAGAAATTGAAGTTCCAAATGGTTCAACTCGACCAAGGGTAGACCACCAACCTGCACTGTTTTAGTATTGTTTTCGCTCGAAAGAGATAGGGGCTTACCTTGGCGTATCTCGAATTGGTGTAGAAGACGTCCGAGAAAAACTTGCTGGCGCAAGTCACCCCTGCCATCACCAAGCGGTGGATGTTGAAGCTGTCGACAACGAAGAAGTGGGATATGTCGTAGGAAGCATCTGGATCAGAAAGCGTCGAGGGAATGGAAGTGGAGCCGTTGGTACTAGGGTGGTCTTGCGGCTGCGAGGGATTTGAAGGGGGCGGTGTTGCCATCGGCGAGGGATCAACGGCTGTGGTACTAGATGCTGTGCTCGGCCTCGAGTTGGGTGAGCCCTGCTCGTCAGAAAGTGTCGATAACGCTCCACTATTGACCATCTCCGTCATGCGGTCGAAATATACCAGTAAGCTGATAAAGACTTCGTAGGTGGTTGGACAGTATTTGTGTATGCGACTGAGATAGCTTGCGATGGTGATGCTGGGGACGTTCTTCCCATGAAATGCAAGCACGCTGGTGGCTTGCTGACTGAGTCCGTTGGATCCATCCGAAATTGGGATGTGCCGGTGGAGGTGCTCATGCTGGCGATCGTTTGTGGTGGTAATCTTGGTCAATAAGCCAGCAACCATCTCGATGATATCCGTAACAGGCATTGCGCTGATCTCGTATTGCTGACCTCCGTTCAGTCTTCCCCGCAATGAATGCCTGGATGGATGGCGCGAGCGGGTCAGGACTTCTTCGCTGGCAAAGCTTTGTATGTGATTGAGATCACGGACTTTGATCCGACTAGGTGAATTGGCTAGAGAGCCATTTAATGATACTGTAGATGGGTGGGTCGGCTCTAAGCGGGGCGATGGGGGTGGCAGCACTGTACTCTGTCGCAGCTCTTGGTCGGGCCCAGCCTCTTTATGCTGCTGCGGCTGATCCTGTGTAGTCGCACCTCGAAAGCGAATGTGCGGGCCATCCTGTGGACGAGGATCGGGCGCGGAAGGTAGGGCTTGTAGGGTATGGGATGCGGCTCGAGAACGGCCATTGGAGTTGGCGAAGACGGAGGACTGAGTGGGTGTGGCCGAGGCGGAGGAGTGTCTTGGGTGGACTGACGTTTCGGTGTAAGCTGATTCAGATTTTGTCGAAGACGTCGGATGCGCGTCTCCAACTACCATCGTGGAGGAAAAGCGAGAGGTGAATTTGCTGAGTTCACGGGTTTCCATGTCAGCTTCTTGGGCCTTATATGGTGGCAGGAAGTTGGGAGTGTTCAGGGTAGGTTTGCGAAGGACGAGCGGACTCAAGTGAGTGTGGGATGGATTACCTGTGGCAGCATGCCTCGAGTGCGATCACAGACCACAGAGCGCAGGTGGAGATATTCGAGCAAGATGGTGGAAGCCACACATCAGATCGCAACTTCTCTAGAAGGGTGACATGGCATTCGTTCGATTCGATCGATTCTGGTCTGGGTCGGGATGAGATGTGTTCAAGGCTAAACACGTAGGATATGATATGATTACTTAGATGGAGCTGCATATACAGAGTACGGATACTTCAATAGTATTTGGATAATCAAGGTACCCAGGTACGGAGTACTAAGACCTGGATACCTGTTACCGAAATAAAGTAGCCTGCTTAAGATTACGCCTCAACATCTGAGTTAATGCGTATCAGCCACTCAGACGTCACTTGTGCTCCGACCTTCACCAACTCCTGTTTCAGCGTCTGATCATCTCCCAAAGTGCACAGTACCAGAACATGGGCTTATGCCTGTGAAAAGCCTCTGTCCCCGCAGTCCAAGCATGCTGTTGGTCAGTGTGGCTAAACCGGAATGTGATGGTCTTTTCATTCGCAGATACGCTGTCTATGACCCCATCTTGTCTCTCAAGATCATAACCCCTTCCCCGGCCCCTGGTATCCCTGATCTGGTAAATAGAGATGCCTGATCGCCCCGGCGTTCGTCAGCACCACCAACCGAATCACCCCTCCAGAACTTCCATCCCATTTGATTGCCTCCCTCAGCGCCCCCTTCACAAAATTTATGCCCTCCTCCTCGTTCATCCCTTCTTTCCAATAAGAATCACAGTAGCCGTAGATGTATGTACTTCCAGACCCGCCGATCGCGTATGATTGCTTGTGCAAGCTGCCACCGAGAGGAATACTATAAACGCTGCCGCCGTGTCTGCGATCGTAGCCTGCGATGATCATTCCCGCGCTGTGCAAATATATTGCGTCAGTGTCTGGCCGAGTCCCTCACTGCATGCGAAGAAAGGATTTCATACCTCAATCGATCCTTGTTGTCGTAGCACAGCTCTTGGAACAGCGCAGCTGCGGTCTGCGTCGTCGGCGCCTCATCGTGCATGATTCCATACATCCCCAGGTGATAGTGCACAATATCAGCAACAGCTTGTGTATCGGCCGCGGAACCGGAGCGGCAGCACCAGATGGTGTCGTGGACTTGTGTCAATTTGTCTGTTACACGGTTTGCGATGTAGGAGCCGGTGGTGGTACGGGAGTCGGCGCCGAGAATGACGCCTTGGTTGAATGTGATAGCCATGCTGGATTGGACAGTGAGTATATAGTATAATGGATTGGAAGTTGGACAATAGATCGGAGATGCAGGGTCAAGGAGCACCAGCTTACATAGAAGTCCCCAGGCTGCAATGGGCATTGTGTCAGCAGAAGCTCGGTGATGGTAAAGCTGTAGATGGGTCCTACTTGACTTCTCCTGTCTTCAAGTGATTCATATCAATATGTATGCCATCTGTATATTATTCTTCAGTTAGGGAGCTCCCAGATACATAGGATTGGTGCTACCGACCTTCGCCGAGCATCCCCGTCGGCTGGACCATCTTGGACGAGCTGGTTTGTGGAAGGAGGGTAAGGCGAGGGAAAGATTAGTACAGGGCTCAAAAGCTGTAGTGGGAAGGGGGACGGTCCTTGCAGACAACGGCAAGAGCAGGCAGCTCAAACGCGATTTCACACTTTGAAGCTAGACCTATTCTACGCTAGTACAAGATTACGGAGATACCTCGGCTATAGCGCAAAACGTGGTGTGTATGCTTCGAATTACGACTACAGACTTCCTCTCTTATCTAATTAAGGCCTAATCCATTTGTAACCATATCTTTCTCCTGTGTTCTTGGACTTTCGATGGACTCTTCAGTCAAGAACATCGTTTGAAGATCTGATGCTGATAGACTTGGTCCAGATCTCCGTCTACGAAATCTATCCTAATTCTGATCGTTGCCTGCCCCTTTTCGTCTCACGACTTTGTACGGAGGCTTCGATTTTTTGATAGACACCCTCCCAATGTTCAATCACTGTTATCATTACCCTTCTCAGACCTTTCCGGCTGTTCAAAGGCTCCTTTGACTGCTCACCATGTCTGCATATTTATCCTATCTGCGCATTCCAGTTCTGGTATCTTCTGGCTTAGTTGCCCTTGCTACGGGACTTCTTTACTTCAAGCAAAAGTGTGTATTCGGCATGGACATCTATTGGACTCGGCTGATCCATGTCAAGTGAACTGATCTATCCTCGCAATGTCCCAGCAGGATGCCGGACAGATGAAGGTGTCCCTCGACCCAACAAATTTGGAGTATCAGACTTCGAAGACCTCCGTTTGCCCACCCCGGACGGAGAGGAACTGAGTGCATTCTTGATTCGACCCTCTAACAAAAGTTTGGCCAAAAAGATCATAATTCTCATGTTTCATGGCAATGCTGGCAACATCGGACACAGAGTACCGATTGCCCGGATCATAGAAGAGAACGCTGGTTGCAGTGTGTTCATGCTCGAATACCGCGGCTACGGGCTTTCTACCGGCACTCCAAATCAAAAGGGACTCATGATTGATGCACAGACTGCCCTTGACTACATCCGTAAACAAGATGAGACTAAAGACTTCAAGATCGTCATTCACGGTCAGAGCTTAGGCGGTGCCGTTGGGGTTCAACTTGTTGCAAGCAATCAAACTGCTGGCGATATTGCTGGTGTCATATTGGAGAACACCTTTACATCGATGCCGAAACTGATTCCGAGGTCAGTCGTCCCGATTCACACATAGTAGCGATCTAACGCAGAATAGCATTATCCCACCCGCCAAGTACGTAGCTTCGTTGTGTCATCAAACCTGGGAGACTGAAAAATTTCTTCCTTTGATCACCAGCGTGCCTTTCTTATTCATTAGTGGTCTGAAAGATGACCTTGTCCCGTAAGCAACCTATCTCTCTGCAATCCGCCCTATGCATAGCTGTGGTCGATTTGTAAACTTCTTGACTGACTTTGTTGTCCCTGACGCAAAGACCTTCGCACATGTTGGAGCTTTACAACATATGCAAAGCAAAAGACAAAATATGGCGTGTGATGCCGAACGGCACTCACAACGCCACTGTCGGCGAGCCATTCTACTTCAACCACGTGGTCGACTTTTTAACTCAGAAAGTGGAGGGGAGGGCTGACAAGCCTTCTCTTGAGATCCGGATTCGATGAGAATGGCCTTCTTTATTCCTGATGTTTGGAATTGTCTAGCGGCAAGGAAGGCTGTTAGCGCTTCCTAATCATTAGAGGATGATGGGCATCAGCAGTGGGCAAGAACGAGTGAAAGGGGGAAAGTGTAGATAGAGGCCAAGAAAACCAGGAACATTGTCAGCGAATCAAAATCGAACAAGGAGACGAGAATCGAAACTGCTCTTAGCTTAAAAGAACTAAGCTGTTGCTGGAATTAAGAAGGGATAATGAGTCACTGGACTCGACTGGTTGCGGAGTTTGATGCACGATGTGTCATCCGCACTCACCATTGTAAACAATATATTTGCCACGAGTATCCCCTGCCCGCACCTCCCAACTTCACACTGGTTGCAACCCGCTCCCTCAGTTTTTGCGTTATAGCTTTGAGTTGTTAGTCACCGAGGCTGTTTATTTGAAGCCTCTTATCATTTCTTTGCTTGCATACACCTTGCCCCACATTGACCCCCTCCACTATCACGAGACCTTACATGACATTTCACAAGCAGCAGCATAGCGCTTCACTCTCGCTGAAAGCATGGCATCATCTCAAGCAGTTACACAAACTGTCCGACAGACAGCGCCACGTCACTACGCACAACGAAGACACCCGCGAGGACATGGCAATCAACACCAGCCCATTCCTAGCCTCACACAAATCACCCAGAACCCTGAGTCGAGTACAGACCTTCCACCCTCCTGGAATGCTTCACTGGTTTTCCGCCCAGCATCAGTAGCACCGCATATACCATCCTCCTCCACAGAACCCTCAAGCGCTGAGGGTTCAGCCACAGAGAATGGTAAATTGAACGGCTCGAGAGGGCGGGGGCGGGGTCGCCATAGGGGCAGAGGAAATGGAAGAGGAGGGGATGTAAGAGGCGGCAGAGGCCACAATGGGTCGATTATTGGCCCTGGGAGGCAATTCGGAGGACAGCTGACGGCTACGGAGGAACCCCAGTCTTCTACACAAGCAACGTCTACTTTGCAAGCTGATGCGCCGGAGTTTCTCCCTGGGCAACCTCATCAGCAACGGTCTATTCCGAAAAGAGGCGGCAAGCCCGTCCAGACTCCTCTACCGAAACCCCATACAAAGGCCCCCAGAGCTCGAAGAGCGTCAATCTTGAAATCCACAGCCTCCGATATTGCCACGCGAACACATGAAGACATCACCAACCAAGTTTACGAATGCCCCATCTGCACCAATGAAGTCAATCCGAACTCAAAGGTGTGGTCATGCAAGACTTGCTGGACAGTCTTCCACCTAAGCTGCATCAAGAAATGGTCTACAAACGAAGGCTCGACCCTTGCTCAACAGAGGACCGAGACGGGGGACCTGCCTCCTCCGCGGCAATGGCGCTGCCCTGGTTGCAATCTACCCAAAGATGTATTACCGTCGAATTATACATGCTGGTGTACGAAAGAGGCAGATCCTCGTCCGATCTCCGGTATACCTCCACATTCCTGCGGCCAAACGTGTGGCAAGCACCGAGCCCTGCCACAGAAATGTCCACATCCTTGTGAGCTCCTGTGTCACGCTGGTCCTTGTCCGCCTTGTACGCACTTGGGTCCTGTTCAGTTGTGCTTTTGTGGCAAGAAGTCGACGTCGAGGAGATGCGTCGAAACGAATTACGAGTCTGGATGGAGCTGTGGAGGAGTCTGTGGAGATCCCATGCCCTGCGGTGAACACACCTGCCAAAGCCCATGCCATGAGGGATTGTGTGGCGCTTGCGAGGTACCCATGGATTGCCGATGCTACTGTGGTAAAGAGAAAGAAACTATCGTCTGTTGCGAGCGCGGAGCCGAAAAACGGAGCCAGCGAACCGTGGTTGAAGGAGACCAGTCAGAGGTGTCGGAATGGATGGGTAGTTTCGCGTGTGGCAATGAGTGCCAGAGGCTCTACGATTGCGGGTTGCATCATTGTGAGAAGAAATGTCATCCCCAAGAGATCGAAGCTCCACATTGCCCTTACGCCCCAGATGTTGTCTCTCGATGTCCCTGTGGCAAGACGTTACTAGACGAGATATTAGGTACACCGAGAAAGTCTTGTCAGGACCACATGCCCAATTGCAAAGAGCAGTGCCTGAAGAAGCTTTCATGTGGCCATGTGTGTCAGGAGGTCTGTCATTCTGGTGAATGCACGCCTTGCCTATCCAACATGGAGATTTCATGTCGATGTGGTCGAACGAAGTCAATGACAATCTGCCACCAAGGCACTGAAGAGCCCCCACAATGTACTAGAGCTTGCCGGGCTACCCTCAATTGCGGCCGACATGAATGCGGAGAAAGATGCTGTTCCGGGGAACGAAAAGCAGCAGATCGGCAAGCTACGAAACGGAAACTCAAACCCCTTGGAGCGTCTCGTATCATCGATGAGGGCTTTGAGGCTGAGCATATCTGCACTCGCCCCTGCGGCCGAATGCTGAAATGTGGGGGTCACATTTGTCTAGAACTCTGCCATAAAGGCCCTTGTGGAAGCTGCAGGGAAGCCACCTTTGACGAGATCAGCTGCCATTGTGGGAAGACCGTCCTTCAACCTCCGCTCCCTTGCGGGACTCCATCACCACCATGTAGATTCGAATGTGAGCGGCCCAAGGATTGTGGGCATCCTCGCGTTCCTCATAACTGCCACGGCAACGAGGAGAATTGTCCAAAATGCCCTTTCCTTGGAGTCAAGCCATGCATCTGTGGTAAAAACTCCTTGAAGAATCAGCCCTGTTGGTTGACGGAGGTCCGTTGTGGAGAAATTTGTGGAAAGAAGCTTAAGTGCGGGTCTCACTTCTGCCGTAAACAGTGTCATCGTCCTGGAGAATGCGAAGCCACCGGCAGAACTTGCCAGCAATTGTGTGGTAAAGCAAAGAAAGCCTGTGGCCATCCTTGCGAAGAACCATGTCACGCACCTTCTGCCTGCCGAGAAGACAAGCCATGTCAGAATAAGATGTTCGTGACTTGCGACTGTCAGCATATCAAGCAGGAGATCAAATGCAATGCCTCCAAGGCTAGCGAAGGGAACACTAAGAAGACTTTGCCATGCGACGATGAGTGTGCTAGACTCGCAAGGAATCAAAAGTTGGCATTGGCTCTCAACGTGGACACAGAATCTCGTAAAGATGATCATATCCCCTATTCGAATGAAACATTGAAGATGTTCCGCGAACACTCCAAATGGGCTCAGACCCAAGAAAGGGAGTTTCTTGTATTCGCAACGGATGAGACCGAAAAGAGGCTACGATTCAAGCCCATGCCACCCAGCCAACGCGCGTTCCTTCATTCTCTTTCCGAGGACTTTGGCTTCGACAGTGAGTCCATGGATCCTGAGCCTCATCGTCACATCGCCGTCTTCAAAACTCCACGGTTTGTGAAGGCGCCTATGAAAACGCTGGCAGAATGCGTTCGGATCCGTATATCCACGGAAACGGCAACATTGAACACAGCAGAAGGCCAACGCAAACTCCACATCAGCTTAGACCCCTTCAACGGCTTTCTTCTAACCCATCCGCGCTTCGGTCTCACACTAGAAGAACTCCACGCCGAATTCGCGGCTATCTTGTCCACAACCTCCAGCCTCAACTTCGACATCTCCTTCCTTCCCTGTGAGGAGATAGTACTCAAAGCTCGGCCCTCCACGTCCACCTCCATCCCTTCAAGTTCCATCGACCACTCCCTCCGCACCCTCAAACCTGCATTATTATCAGCCACAACGTCCAAAAACATTGCCAACACGATCGAGCTTTGCACCCTCGACCCTTCGCTCAACGTCCTCCGTCGCGAGAGCGATGAGACGCAGAATCAAGGTGGATGGAGCCAAGTTGCTGCTAAAGCGGCTGCGCCGAGGGTTGTGCTCAGGAGGGATGTAGTCGGGGAAAAGAATGTTTATACTGTGCTTGGCAGTAGGCTGAGAGACGCGAGGAAAACGAAAGAGAAGGAGGAGGTTGTGGAAGATTGGGAGGAAGAGGCTAACAAAGGGGGAGACGGTGCGGGTTCGAATGGAGGGGTTGCTGATGTCGGGAATGATGCTGTGGCGGTGAAGGCGGCCGGAGGACCTGAGGAAGGACCTGAGGTCGTAGGCGGAACGGGAGGCGAAGACGTGAAGGAGCATGTAGATGGTGAGAAAATGCCATGACGGTAAGTGATTTGAGCTGATGCCCACACCGGCTGGCTTTACCTTATGCTCATTCCATACAAGCTTGGACTTTACCCTCACTTGTTGCTCTCTCATCTTTGGCAATCTTGACCTCTTTTTTACCCTCTTTAGCTCTTAATGTCACCATCTCGCCCTGAATTTCACTAAACACACCTCCATTCTTCGTTTTGTGTCGTCACGTCATGTCAAGTCATTTAACCCTTGCTTATCAGGTTCGACGTACGTTTTGATTGGCAACTTGACGCCGGTAAACCTCTTTTCAGTGCTCACTGCACGGTTTTGTTGCCTACCGAATGCGTTGAAAAACCGAAATAGAATTGTGCCTCCGTCCAGAAGTTGGATCTTGCACCACACCTCTTATTACGGACCTCTTGACAACTACGGGCAATTCTGCTGTTGGGCGCATCGCGCTGTTGAGAGAGAGGTCAGACGCCGCGCAAAGATTGGGATTTCTCGAAACTTGAGCACCGCTTGCATGATACTCACGAACAGCTTGATCTATTCAAGCACAAGCTAAGATACGCAGTCAGATATGCCTCATAAGCATGTATGAAGTTCAAAAGATCGTTTCCCTCGCCAAAACACTCATGTCGCCCCTCCCCGCCTAAACATCCCCATATCGGCCCCCTTTCAGCCTTCATCAGCCCCCACCCGCCCCCAAGAAACTTACCCCCCGCGCCGCAACCTCATGCAGGTACACTACGCCACTGCCACGATGAAACGAAACGGTCTTCCAGCCCCTTTGCAAAGATCAACACAATCACACTCACCTTTTACTCGCCAAGCCAATGATGTTGCACCCGCCTAGCGGCTTTTCACAATCCCATCCCGCTTTGAGAAGTCTTTGACGACTTGGGCAGGGCGATAGGTTTGGGAGGTGGTATTGCGCTGCACACCCATCGTCATAAGAATAATTTTGGCCCCAAGGTGGGAGCAGCAGCGTTCAGCGCGCTATCAGCTGGGTATCAGCGATCATCGTAGGCGTGAAGAGATTGTATGCACAATGGAGAGGGCGGTGAGGAAGGCATAAGTATCGCTGCTTCCGCTTCTTTCATCTCAGATATCCATCCGTGAACACTACCCAAGCTTACACAAATCTCGCCCCGACCCCCTCCTCCCAAAAATCCACCTCATCACCCAACCCCAATCCATCCCCAATCATGCACCTCCCCTCCCCCGTTCTCCTCCTCCTCCCCCTAGCAACCCCAACAACCCCCCTCCTCCTCCCCCGCGCCGAACCCTGCACCACCCCCTCAGGCGACGGGACCTGCCTCCCCACCACCGCCTGTACGACCCAAGGTTTCTCCCTCCCCAACCACTGCCCGGGCCCAGCAAACATCCAATGCTGCGTCAAAACCCCCTGCACCACCTCCTCCGGCTCAGGCATCTGCCTAAACACCGCTGACAAATGCGGCGGCGCGTTTCACCCCGGTGCCTGCCCGGGGGATTCATCAATCCAAGTATACCCCTACCCCCCCCATCCCCATCCCCCTACCAACCAGCCCGGCTGACCACGGGATTAGTGCTGCATCGCCGCCACCACCACTGCGCCCCCGCCGCCGATAAGCGGGTCCGGCGGTCCCGTCGTCGCTGCCGCGGTCGCGGAAGAAGGCTTGCCGTATGTGTGGGGCGGGGGCGGCTGCGGGGGGCCGAGCGGGGGAGGGTTCGATTGCTCGGGGTTGACGCAGTACGCGCTGTGCAAGAGCGGGCACGGGGAGATTCCGCGCACGGCGCAGACGCAGTATCAGAGTGGGTTGGGGAAGCATTTGCCGAGGGCGGAGGCGGCGGCGGGGTATGTTTGCCTTTTTTTTTCTTTTCTCGTTTTTCTCTCGGGGTCTTCGGGGGGTTTCGTCTTGTTGGGGGGGGGGAATTTGGAACGGTGTGCTAATGTGGGTTTGTGTTGGTAGTGATCTGATCTTTTGGGCCAACAATGGGGATTGTGCGGGTCAGGTGGATCATGTGGGGATCTACATGCGGCCGGGGTGGATGATCAATGCGGCAACGACGGGAACGCCGGTCAGGGAGCAGAGTATTTGGATTAGTAGTGGGGGTTTGAGCATTTGCCCTGATGCTGTGAGGTTTTGGTGAGGGTGGGGGTAATTAGTCTGTCGAGAGTTGTGGTTGGGATCATTGCTGTTATTCTGCGGTGGGTTTTGTGCGGCCTGGTGGTTTTGTTCGATGTGGTGGATGCGATGGCTTGTTTTGCGTAAATACGTGAGAAGACTTGGGGTTCGATTCTGAGTGGTGATGGCTTTGAGTCAGGGACGGGAATAAAGACAGGGGATTGACTTCTTTGATAAAGCAAGACAAGACACGCAACAATCCGGCTGTCCGAAGCCTCAAATATTGTATGGCAAAATTTGTTCAATCCTCCTATTCCCCCAAAAACAGACGCCCTAACCTCGTCTCTTTTCAAAAACCGCAGCCATCGCGCCAAAAAACATAATCAACCTCCCTCCCCGAAAGCTTCCACGCTGCCGAAGAGAACACTTCCAGCCCCATCCTTTCCCCAGAAAGATATGTCCAAATCCAACTCTGTTTCAGAAGTGGTAGACGACTCCTCAACAAACTAGAGAAAGGGGGCCAGAACTCTTAAGGTCTATCGAACTGTTAGGGTTCGGGGACGAGACTGGTAAGTGGAAATATGGTGATAATCACATAGCTGTGGCATAGAAGTAGGCTAATAGGTAATACAAGAATTGGAGCTAAGACGGGGCTAGTTGTCATCTGAATAGGAGCTGGCGAGTAGAACCATGCAATTCAATCCGTATACCGGAACGAAGGCTTGGGTTCATCGAACATCATCGAACGTGCACCTGGGCATCCAACGACAAACAGGACAACTTCTGAATATGGTATAGCGTGGTGTGTAGTTCATGGAAGCAAAGCTGCTCTATTGATCTGACATCAGTAAAGCGAGAAAACGCCTACTCCGTTAGTTACCGCCTACGCCGGCCCCCTCCCCAACAGCCCCCTCACACTCCCCACGGCACTCGTACCGTCGTCCAGCAGCTGCGTTCCGGCATCCCCCAGCAGAAATCTCCCATGCTTCTTTGCTTCTATCCCATAGTAGCTCTCTTCGTCGAAGGAGATGGTGGTATTATCGGCCCTCACATGCCGGTGATAGATCTCCTGACTCGACCGTGTTCCAGACTCATCCCACTGAGCGCTGAAATCAAAGTTCTGCTCCGTACTACCACAAGTATACGAGCCACTTTGGATTTCGGCGGTGCCGTTCAGTGTCGTCGAGATTAAGGTACCGGCGGTGATTGGGATGCGGCTGTTGGGTGAATATTGGAGTCCGTTGGGGAAGATGGATGGGCCGAAGGTGCTCAATGAAAGGCCTTGGATGAGGGAGCCGGAGATGTGGAACTTGTGAACTGGTAGAGTGGAGAAAGTGTTGTTCATCACTAAAGGGTATATGTACCTCTGTATATATCCGCTGGAGCTAGTGTCCGCGCCGGTTGTCTTCTGAATGGTGTGTTGGGTATAGCCGTAGGACGTGAGGACATTCTCGTTTGTGAAGGAGAGATTTTGAGACCACGAGGCAGAGGCGGTGCCTCTCGAGGTTTGTACCTGGGAATTGACGGTGATTGAACGGGTGGTATGGACTGTATAGGCTAGGGTGTGATTGGCGCCTGAGACGTCGGGGGTTATGGAGGAGGTTATTTTGATTTCTGGGGCGGGAGTGTCAACGTTGAGCCCTATTCCTGTGGTTTTGGAACCTTGGGGGCCGAGGAAGAGGAAGATTGTTCCTGTGATGAGCCAGTAACTGTTTACTGTATCCGAGAGCGTAGCGTGGCCTTGACCGTCATCATTCAGACCGGCTACTCTAATTTCAAAAGTGTGCGGGGCGCCGTCGCATAGAGAAGGGAGCCAGGGAGTGATGTCAATCTCGTGTTGGCGCAGGTCAAATGCGTCTATGCCTACAATTGGACGCCAAAATCCTGGGACAATGCCTCCCGTGAAGATAACAGGGAAGGGCCAGGAGACACCACTTAATCGTCCGTCGATTATTAATTGAATTTCACGAAAAGGTGAATAGCCGTCCAGGGCACCCGTAGCCCAGAATGTCATTGTATCCGAAGACAATACATTCGTATACCAGAATTCTTCTGCTTGCTGCCCGTTGGCCGAAAGGGAGACGACGGCCCTTTCCACATTGTGAGGAAATTGATGGGATATTGAAACCGGTTGATCCGAAACTAACCAAGCGCTACTCGCATCGTCTCCAGATTTCTCAGCCGATATTGGCAGGATAACATCGGCGGTCGGCGGAATATAAGGGGTAGTAAAGAAGGTAGCAGTCAATGTGGTACTTAGTCGTCCAGTGTACGGCTCTTGAACAATATTCGGCATATCAAAGATGATCTTCTGATTGGTCTTCCAGAGCGCATCAAATTGCTGCATTTCCTTGATATAAGTCCATGTCACTCCAGCAGCAGTGGGCTCTTCAGTCGAGGTACGGAAGACTTCGATGTCGCCAAGGAACATGATGCCGAGCCGATCAAATTGTATGCCTTTGGTAGTGGATGTGAAGTTCATGGTGACTCTATTGAAATCGCATGAGGGAGGCGTGTAGGCGCCTCACGCCGGTGTCAAAACGGCATTTAGTATTTCGAGGAAGTGAGCACAAACCTACGAAAGGATGACCGTAACTATTGGAGAAGACGTGCTGCATCAGTAGCTGTGTCTGCACACACTCGGAAGAATTCCTGGTCTCATCTGGCATTGAAACGGGCTCGTAGACCTGGAAGCTGACCATAGGCGAGGTTTTTGAATGCTGGCCCTTCAATCGGTCAGTCTGCAATAGAGCATACAGACTGTGGAGACTTACACAAGAAGCCAGCAAAGGCGAGCCCGTCAAAGAGAAACACAAGCCATGCACAATCATCGATACTGCATCCATCAGCTTCTCCCCCTGCCCTCGATGATTTCTCTCGAATAACCCACAGAAAACGAAGAAAAGGATTGCTGCCATTGCGACGAACCCTAACGATCTATCTCGAAGAACAGAAGAAAGGACGAGAGTAAGTATGTATACAGCGTGGCGGTGAGTGGTAGAGCATCTTCATACCTTTTACGGCCGTATAATGTCGGAAGCTGACGCGACGGGCGATCGGCGACAGGAGAATGGATATGTATTTGGAGGAAGATATGTAAACGTCATTCACACAGGTACCAGGTACCAGCGCCTATGAGCTGGAGTGTCGCATACCCAATTGCCGCTGAATTTCGTTGAGGTCCGTGAGGTCTTCCTCTGGTTGTAAATAATTAAGGGCCAGTCTGTTGGGGGAGCCTGCGGCAAAAGAGTCGCGTTGATGTTGATTGGGAGTTCATTTTCAGTCTAGCGCCTCCCTTTCAGGTTCAACTGTAGGTAAGGTACTCACTACTTAGAGTTTCTACCTGATATCTCTAGCCCTGCCTCACTAATTGATAATTACTAGAATGGTCCCCAGGCTGACCCACCGACCCCTAAGACTCCCAATCAAGGCTTACGCTAGCCCCAACACCTTTTCTCCCATGCTCAATTGATCAATCGAGCGTCAACTGAAAGTCCTGCATCGCGTCTTCTCTCAGTAATGCATCAATTCCCCCCTCACCTCCGACCAAATCTCCCAGAGGGTCACCTTGGTCTTCGTCGAAACATCCAACTTGCTTGCACTTGAGCCACATCTCACTCCCCGAGGGCGGCTCGCCGTAGCGGGAGAGATACTCCGCCGGCGGTAAAGATGTATTCCTCTCCTCTACTATGGGTTTGGTACCTTTCTTTGGTAGCACTGTTTGACGGAGGGTTGCCGATGCAGCTCTGCCTTTGGAGTAGCCCATTGTTGTTCTTGAGGCGGCCACGGCTGAGGCGTGGCGCATGGGAGAGGGATTGGTAGGCGCAGGAGTTCTCTTTGGACGCGAGGCGAGGGAGGTAGAAAGACCAAAATTGGTCGACGCAGTAGCAGCTTGTTTGGTTGTTTTCGGTAATGGTGCGGACCTCTTTGGCTGCGATAGAGCTGTGGCGGCAGCTTTGGACTTGATTGCAGAAGGGCCGTCGGATGATTTATTCTTGGCCATTGGTGCCGTCTCTGCATCGATTGCTGAGACGGCCTTTAGGTACTCGGCTTCTGCAGCTTTCCTTGCTTTGGTTGTATCCCTACACAGCACTCCTGGACATTCAGGTTCATGTGTGCATGGAATTACCATGCTGTCCATCTCCTTTTGCATCAAGGCATCATCCTTCCTATCCTGTATTGCCCTTTGTCTTTCTCGAAGCTGGTCCTCTCGTTCGATGTGGCTAAGCCCGTCTTCCCCTTTCCTCGTTGCAAAATACGATAGTGCGCCCTCCAACATATTGGGGTTCTCAAACATCGAAAAGTTAAGACGGGGAAGGTCGTCTGGATAATCGGGTAGATCTAGAATGCATAAGCAGTCACCTTGCCTCCCAGAGCGATAGCCTCACCTTTAGGCTTTGGGGGCATGTATTCGATCTCTCGCTCTTCCGGCTCATCCTTGCCACCTAGACGCTCCAACTTGGTCATTTCCGCATACGAGACTCTCGGTTTAGCCTTCCTGGCCGACACACTCTTTGGATTAGTCTTGCCAGGATCGGCCTCGGGTGCAGCAGGTGTCTGGAAAGCCTTCGTCTTGGCATTTGTAGTCTTCATTCCCAATGGCGCCCGACCCTTGGGTCCTACACATATGTATCAGCTGTGCAAGTCTGGCAGTATGTTGAGAAGGGCTTACCCATTGGTGTGACAAATGCATTCTTGCCTGCGCCATTGGTCTTCAGTCCGGTTTTGCCGGCACCGAATCCCCCAATACCATTCTCATCGTTCAGAGGAAGCTTGAAGGGCGTTTTGGGGACTTTGTTGCCGGGAGTTTTGGGTGCCAGTTGTCTGGCTCCTTGGTTGAGTGTTTTCGACGCTGCTGCAGCCTGGTGACCGTGCACTAGGTTCTCTTGATCTCGCGCGGCTAGCATTTTGTCGTATGTGATCGTACGTCAAATTTGTATCGATCTCGGATGATATCTTCTCATTGGTGTTGTAGAATTATGGCAAGAGTAGGGGGAGGAAGATTGTTTACTTTGACTTTGTTGTCGTGGGGATTTGCCGGTGTGGCTAAACATCGGGCCGGGTTTGGCGCGAAACGCAATGATTCGACGCTTGCGGGTTCCCTTTATTGTATCGAAGTGTCCCACGTAAGCCAATTATCACTCTGGTGCTCTGAAGCTACCTCCAAACACTCTGAAGCCTTTCGCCTTCGCACTACAACTCCTTGTGTCCTGCCACCAGGCTTCTACGTCAGAATAAAACCGCAATCATGTCGCTCGATGGCATTAGGCAGGTAAGCATCCTCAAGGCCACGGCTTCACGTCTCGTCCCTATTACCTTTCTATCTGGGGTTCCGACAGAGGCACACAGCTGTATATGATAGCTTACACGTTGGCCAACAGAAAATGAACACGCTCAAGCTAGAGCAGGAAGGGTCCCAAGCCAAACTGGAAGAAGCTCAAGCCAAAGTCAAGACCCTCGAGCAAGAGAACCTAGCTAAAGAGCACGAAATCACCTCCTTATCACACAAGAACCATCTATTGGAAGCCGAGGTGGAGAAGCTTGAGACTGGCATCAAGGAAGCTAAGGAAAAAGTGGAGGAGGGCAGTCAGCACGGCTCACAGAACGAGGCGTTGCAGCGGCGACTGCAATTATTAGAAGAGGAAGCTGAGGAGTCGGACAGGAATCTACGTGAGACAAATGAGAAGTATGTTCCTTTTGTGACACTACAAATGCTCTGCTAATTATTCCCCTACTTTCTAGGCTACGTCAAACAGACGTCAAAGCCGGCCATTACGAGCGCAAAGTGCAAGCTCTCGAGAGCTCGCGTGATCAGTGGGAGGAGAAATACGAGGAGATGTCGAAGAAGTACGCAGCGGTCAGGAAGGAATTGGAGGACTTCCAGCTCGAGATTGGCAATTTCTGAGGAGGGGGGGGGTGCACATTGATCTTGAGCGTTGCGGATGAAATGCTTCCGCAATGCTGGGTAGGAGGGAGAAATTGCTTTGTAAGCCGGGGGTGGTTTGCCTACAGTGGCTCCGACGAGAGTCAAGGAGGTTTCCCTGATGCCCGATGTATCCTAGAGCACAATCCATGAGAGCGATCCAAGATGGGTGGCATGCAGTGTGATGAAGGGTGGCCCCTGGACAAACATTCTTACAATGCTACGGAGCGGACGTCATGCTGTACCATGGAGGAGGTATTCTAGGAAAAGATCCGAAGGACGTTTCTGAAGGATATCATGCATTCATATCCTAAGCACAACCAACATCCTCAAGTCCTCCTCTCTTTAGCCTTTGCCTTCCTCCCCAACCTCTCTTTGTACCTCGTAACCTTCCTCTCCGCTTTACCTTCGTAGCGAAATTTCTTCTTTTTCTTCTTCGGAACTCGCGGTCGTTCCTTGGTCCACACTTTCTTTGTCGTTAAATTAGCCTCTCGACCTTTAGGAGCATCTACTGGCCCTTCCCGTGTGTCTCCCTCCTCTTCATCGTCTTTCCCAGCAATCTTGTGTAGGCCATCTCGAGTCACATCCACTGCCTCCACCGTGACGGTAGTGAGGCGATCTTCGTCCACGTATTCCTCGTCGTGGTTAAATGTGGGGGCATCGTATATCCCATCCCATGAGTCACCGTCAACGGCCTGCTCCGAGTCACTTGATTGCGCAGTGTAGTCCCCCGCATCTCGGAGCATCGAGTTTACAGTCTCAACGTGCTTCTCGAGGTCCGCCTTCCTGTTTTCTCGGAGCTGTAACACTCAGCATGTAAGCCAAACCAATGAGAATACCTCAGACGTACAATCTTCCGAGCAGCAAGCTTATCCGCCCGCTCCTGCTTTGCAGCCTCCTCTTTCGCATTCTTGATTCTCTGTAGCTTGCGCTTGTGGAATCCGGTCAAGTAGTCTTCGCGGGCGGATGGGTCAAAGGCGATTTCATCGATTGCTGAGGTGGGCTTCCTTTTCTTCTTCAGGGGTGCTACCAAGCCCTGGGGTTTTCGTTTGCCTAACATCGTTCATGAGCAGTGATTAGAAATTTCCGGACTCGGAGGATTTCATTTTCGAAGATCCCTCGGCTAACTTTCCCTGTCTCAGCCTCAAGCCATCGCATCAAATCATCACCACGTCGACATTTCTCCATCATCAAGCGTTCAACATGATCCTCTCAAGAATAAGGGCGTTGGCCATCGTCATAAGTACAGTCACTGCCTTTAAAGATACATCACCCTTCTTCCTCTTCTCGACATCCGAGTATGTACCCCAATGCGACCTCCTTACCAGCTCCGCTAACAGTCCAGGCTCCTCGCCTCATCTCCCCAACTCGCCTCGGCAACCTCTCTCAGCAAGACACTCGTTTCACAATTGGAGAAATGCCCTTCAGACACATATGTTATCGTCTCACAGCCCGGGGTCAGCGCGGCAGATTATCATGACCGCCGCTCAGCAGCGCGTTTGAGGATGATGATGAGGGGGGAGGATAAGACTATAAGATCGAGTCTCGCGGTCAAGGACGTCTTAGGAGCTATGGATGCGGAGGATTTGAGCAATCTAGTGCAAGAGAAGTGCGAGGCTGGGCATTTGAGAATCGATGCGTCGAGTAAGAATAGCTGCGAGGTTCTGAGCTCCACGCATTAACGCATCTACTGAATCACTGGGTGCAGCTGGTTCTTTCGCTATAGCAGACGACATGAAGCCCCGCGTAATTAATCTTGACTTCCCTCCCCTCCCAGCCGAGAGCGGACGAGCCTTGAAGCTAGCAGAAAACGGTATTCGTACTCTCTTATTATCTCCCATACTCACATCTACGTTAGCTAACCCACAACAGACGCCTTCCTAGCCTCCGTCCTCGACCTCCTTCCCTCAACAAAATACACAGTTCTCTACACAACCACCCCAAACCCTACCTCCCACCCTCAGCATGACGAGTCCTACGAAATCGACTCGCTCTTTCAAGCCCCGATCCACACGGAGCTGAAGCGTGATTTCGCAAACCACAAGCGCGCGAGCGATGAAATTACCCTGCCTGATGGGCCGTTGTTCGAGCGGTACTCATTTCTGAGTCCAGGTATGGCTTCCTCTCCATCACCACCTTTGACGAGCTAATGAGGTTGTGAAACTGTCAGGTCTTTTCATGGGCATCTTCGTCATGATCATCCTGCTCTATATCCTCTACGTGGGTATATCCGCGGTGGCTAGTTTGCAGATTTCATATGCGGCTTTTGATAGAGATATGGGACCGACGGCGCAGAAGCAGCAGGGGTAGGTCTTTGGGCTGGTGATACTTGAGTTAGTAGTCGGTGTTACAATATGGCGTTCTTTATGCCCCCTCTGTGCTTGGTCGTATGTGGAAATGTATTTCGAAGGCGTTTCTCCGGCAAAGAAGATCAGAACCGACAAGGTTCAAGCATACCGTCCCGTCCTTCCATTGCAGGCCCAAGTTCGCGTCTCTCTGCATAGCTGTCGCCACCGGAAATACCCATGGGTAGCTGCCTTATCATTTGAGGCTTTGCTGGGACATACTGTGACCAGAACTTGCTCAGGATCTTCAAAGCATATCAATTTTGGCGTATTGTATCATTCTTTCGCGCTCCGAACCCCTCTTCATCTTAGCGGTCTTTCACACTCGGGAGAACTTTACGGGTTTGCAAGATCTGATCATGCAAATTCATTATCCTTTTGACATTGCGCTTCCTTGTTATACTTCTCAACAATCCCAATGGACTCTCTGAGTACTGGGCAATACTCAGCCACAATAACCTCTACTCCCGCATAACGCCCCTCTCTTTTATCCCACTGCTGAGCATTCCCCTTCCGTCCCTCTATCAATTTCACCCAGCGAAAAACATCGGCAACAAACACCCCAACCCTTCCCACCTCTCACTTCTTCCTCAACTATCCGAAAACATTTCCACTAAAACCACCCATAGCATCCCCGCATACCCTCATCGCCGATTGAAAGAGTAAGGAGCAGCATCTTCCCAACCCTGGGGTTGTGTAGAGTACCTCGACCACTTGTTTGACCTGCCACTGAGGATGGCCGTTCGAAGTTGAACGGCCCGAAACAGGGGGCTGTTGTCGGCGATCCGGGGGCTCTACTTGGCCCTGCCGGGAGCTCTGCTATTATCGTCACGTTGTTGTGTTAGAGAAGTTAGGTGTTCGAGAGGGGACAGGCTGCTGGGTGATTTTACGATACGTAGTCTTCATTGGATTCGATGGATAACGTCGGATCGTGTTATCGCTGGATGGCGTTGTAACGAATGGTTTTCTTGCGAACCGAGGAAATGTTGACTACATTTATGCCTGGTGGCATTGAATATTGAGTACTTCGTTCGATACTTAACTACGGTCTGTTCTGACTTGAGGGGTAGCAATGGCCAAATTAATCGTGTCATCTCGTTGCGAGGGCGGTCTTTTGCGGTTTGAGTTCAGTAGGTACGTTGACGCTGATGTTGGCTGAGTATTGTGTGTTTAGGGTGATGCTATTGACACGTGATGCGCTTTTCTATTCGAAGGAGAAATCTTGCTTTGGTTTTCTGAGGGGGAAAGAAAACATTGATTTAATTGTGGAAGTGGGGGAGTGTCTGTTTTGCTCGACCCAAGATATCTATCGAATTATTTCTTCTGCATTCCATGGTCTCCTCTTTTTCCTTTCTTTATTTCTTTTTCCCGTTACGCAATCGCTAAATGGTAGCCGTTTGGAATAAGGAGTGTGATTTGTGCGAAATGAGATTTTGATCCTCCACGTTTTATTATTGGCAATATGTGTTTACGGCTTGTAGTGCATTTGGTAAGTTGAAATTCCTGACGTGGAGAGCGGGAAAGGAATGCTGTTCTGACGTGATTATGCTATCCACAGATTCCCAATACAAACTTCCAATGCTCGAATATTGCTCTAATATCGTACAGTCACAAGATTGAAGAGCGTGTCCAAATCATCCGCAAAAAACGTTGAGTAAAAGAGTGTGTATTGCCAATTGAAAAGATGTCCATGATCCTACGCTAATACCGTTAAAGATGATTCTGAGTTCTTGTATTCCTTTCTAACAACCGTACAGTCCCTGCTAGTCCTACACTTACACCGTCATCTAGTTGAACGCGAAGATCCGTAGAATGCGGAGTCGTGAGGCGGATACCCGTAAAACGAAGGCCATTGCTCATAAGAATTACGCTCTTGCCCGAAAGACGAAGTCCCATAAGTGGAACATTCTTCTGAGGATGGTACATGCGTTGAATATTCTTCCGAGTGTGGCGAATACGATGGGCCCGCGTAGGATGACTGGTGGTAAGATGATTGATAGCCGATGTGGTTGGCTCCTTTATTCTTATTTGGTGTGCCATGAGGTGCGTATTTCGTTAGGTACTCTGGCTGGTTCATTGCCCAGGAAGTCATATTGCTTGTCTGCCCACCGCTGCTGGTGACTGGCCATGGAGGTTGTTGGTTTATGCTACGGGTTGCATCTGAAGCAGGTCCGTGGTTCGGACTCTGGGGATGTTGGCTTAGGCTCCTTAAGGATTGGCCAGAGGTTCGCTCCTGGCCATCGACCCCCATCTTTGTAGTCTCCATTCCGCCTTTCCAGTTCTCGCCTTCTCTTCCGGCTTTCGGCAATTCCTTTCCTTCTGCAGTTGTCACAAAGGAATCTTCCCTTGCGCGAATTCCTGTTGATTTCAGTCTGGATGACGGGGCAGTAAACGCCTTCAGGCCGAGTCACTCGCACGATTGCGCAGCGTTGCACTTCCACGTCTCATATGTAGCCTTTGCAGGTCTCGTATCTTTGGCACACTAGGCGTACGCACATATTGCAAGGGAGTAACTTGGCCCTTGTTTGTGTTGAACAGAGTCCTGGTCAAATTAGCCAGATGCTTCAACATGCTAACAAGCAGCAAGGGAAAGCATACTTTGAAGCTCGATGTCAGACCGGCAAGCAACTAGCAATAGAAATCGAATTCAAGCTCGGACACAAAATCAGCGTTGGACTTCTCGCTCGAGATAGATCACTAATGCATTGAGTTTCATCATCAGAACTTTTTGATGTCGGGATCGGAATCGGAAGAACAACGACTGGGAATGGTAACAGAGAAGTATGAGCGCTGCAAACAATTTTTGAGGTTGAGTAGGCTGTCAGGCAGCTGCAACAGGTGTCGTAACAAGCGAGAATCCTCAACCTTTGCGCCTGCATGTCGATTCCACGAAATCCAATGATTCTGCGATGAAGGTAGTACAGCGATATAGATGACTCATGCCTTGGCTGTAGCCTTCGACCTTGTCCCATCGATCGGGACGCGGATTTCATTGATTTTGGAATGGGATTGTTAGCAAGCCGAGATTGGAAGGGCAGAATCTTTGTGGCAGTTGAAGAATTGGTATATTCACTGTGTGAGAAGTGCGGTTGGTGTACAAGAAGCGAAGTCTCGGATTTTGAGCTGATGGTATGGCATATCTCTCTTGCTGGTAAACGAATGTGCTCTCACTTCAGGTCATAACGTCCACTTCGTGACGTACAGGATCCATGCTTGCACAATTTACCTGGACGCAAGCTTGCACAGAGGATAACCCGATATTAGATAAAGTGGCGCCTTGTGTCCTGCTTGCCAGGCTGCTTCACTCTCGTGGTAGAGGCGTGGCGTTTTATGTCCCCGTCACAATGGTCATGCTTGAGGCTGAAACATCAGAGCGCGCAGCTGCGTGTTTCCGAACTCAGTAAATACCACATTCCACTGAAAGATTGGCCTCAGACCGAGCATGTGAATGGCGCGAGATCTCACTGAAGTCACCAATGGTGACTTAGAAAGACATACTTGTCTCCATCCCTGATACCGAAGAGCAATGGGTTTGATAGAAAATGAATCCTCTAGCGCGGAAAAGTCATAAGCAGTGAATTAGGAATACGATTGAAAGCTGACTAGATCGCCTTGCATCTTAACATGTGGCGCAGGCACCAGTCGTTGGCGTTGACGATGGGCATGGAGAGGGGCAAGCCATGTAGCTGGGCGTTGGTTGAAACGCGACGCGCTGAAACAGGAGGTGGTCTTCTTATTGTTCCATCATGGTGAACTTCAACTGTGGGCGGCAACGAATCTATCGCCAGGGCTGTATGGGGAGCGACGTCAAGTAAATGCATTAAGAGGGTCTGTGATATAGATCCGCTGTGAAACAGGATGAATACAAAACAGGGAATAGATTTGTAGCAGTATTCGTTTTGGAGACGGAACGAAAATGAAGTTATACGCACAAAGCTGGAAGCATATTAATGAGACTGCAACATGAAATGCGATTGATTTGAAAGACGAGGCTAGAACAGGTGCTGTGTGGTTCTTCCGGCGTGCTTAGCTTTGGAACGATTAGTGCAGATTGACAGGTTACTATTGGTACGTTATTATTGTCGAAGACATCAAATTACAGAATATTAGAAGGATACACATAAGCCTTCACGTCACAGAAAGAAACATTCAAGAACATAGAACAGTGTAAATGATGTTACATAAACGTAGCGTACCCCAAATGCCTTCGCTAAAATGTGCCAACAACATACTGCCCCTACCCTGAATCTCCAAACAAACCCCTTTTCCCCAGCCTCTCCTCCTCAGCCTTCAAGACATCAATATTCGTCTGAAGGAAATCCCACTCCCCCCTCACCACCAGATATTTTTCCAACTCTACCGAATCCATCGGTCTTTTCCTCCATTCCTCCATATCACCTCTTGTATTCGGCCCAAGTTTTCGAAGCCTTCAGATTCTTTTATCGACGTCGAATCCCTGTTTGGTCTCCTGAAGCGGCGCATTGTCAGCTGCTACAGCCACGAAAGCGCCAGATTTGTAGCGCAGGACTGGATCGAACACGGTTTTGCCGATCTTGGAGGCGTAGATCATCTTGCCAGCCAAGGTCAACCGTTCGTAACCATCGGGAACGATACGAATCTCTTTATCGGAGGGGTCGCGGTCATTGATTTTGGGCATCGAGTTGGCGTCGCGCAAGGATTTCATGTTGTCGTGCATGGAGCGTTGGGCTTCACGTGGGCTGGTAGGGGGAGGGGGCAGATGGCATCCGGGGCAATTAGCACTAGGGTGATCCTCGAGAGGCGGGTCAGATGGAACCATTTTGGGGGGGCTGGCGGGAGGAGCTTCTTCCGGGGGCTGGCCGATAGGCTCCTTGGGGGGGGCGGTGGGAGGAGCTTCTTCCGGGGGCGGAGTATCATGGAGCTATGATGGTTCTGGAGCTCCTGGTGTACCAGCGAGTGGGTCAATCTGGTGGATATTGGCCATTTGTTCCGGACTCAGAATTTGTTCACCACAAGCCTGTTCAGTAAGGAGTTCGTTCACTTCTTGAGCGATGACATCATATTGCGCAGTACTGAGAGTCTGGACTTTGGCCTGTGGAGCTTGGGGGACCTGGAGCCTGGCCCGCATCCAACGTGGTGGATATCCGAGTAGGGCTTCGCCGATTTCTATGGCCCGCTCTGTTCCCTGCATCCACACCTTCTTCATTTCGGCTGTCGAGCCTAATTCGTGGTGTTCAATCTCCATGGTTTCGTGTAGTGTCGGCCTAGGGTAGGGATTTTCAGGGGTTGGCTTGAGGTGCTCCGGAAGCCTCAGTGGTGGTCGCGCCGGTTTCGCTGGGGTGGTTGATGGAGGCGTGACCGATTTTTGTACGGCCCTCCAAAGTTCTACCTCGAAGATATGGAGCTTGCCAGCCAAGTTACTCCACCAGCTCTGAATTTTCAGCGAAATAGCACCGGCAGCTGCTACGCCACCCACAATAGAGGGAACTGTTGCCGCAACGAGCTTTGCGACATGATGATCTTGTGAGTCCGGTGCCGCGCTTGGAACTCCGGTGTAGACAACGGTAGAGGGTGCTAGATCAGCTTCCTTGGTGGAGCTTGAGGTAGTTTGACCAGCAACCAACACTGGTGGTATTGTGATCGATGATGTTGCCAACGTAGATACCGATTTGACAGTGGAGTGTGGAAATGCAGGCGTGAAAGATCCAGTGGCAATCGAGCTTGACGAATTCATGGCGGCCGTTATCGCCGATAACGCTGTAGAGGAAACGAAGCCAGCTTTTTTATCTGGAAAACCCATTGAGCTATTTCCACTGCTATTCGCGTTAGCCACAAAGGTCACCACGTGAATCTTCGAGACGTTTTGTTCTCCAAGAAAAAGCTGGACAGCTGAAGTGGGAACAGCTTGCGAGGTGCTGTATATGAAAGCTGACGCTCGAAGAGTCGATGATGCAGCGGTACTGTCACACCGGCGAAAGGCACTGCTATTACACAGCTCAAGATGGACACTAAGACGATTAGTAAGGCCCGTACAGGCGAGCGAATGACTGGAGCCATTGTATTATAGATTGAATGATCGAAATGCAGGTATGGTGTGTGCGATGTGTGCGCAGGGTATATATTTAGATATCTGAAAGGAGTACAGTAGGAATTCTTTCGAAGGGAAGGATGCTGAGAGCAGAAACGATGGAGGATGTGATGAAGGGAGCGCGAGGCACTGATATATTCCACCATGAAGCAACAAGAGATTCGCTGAATGTGTTTTGAATCCATAAAAATGGAATCACTTCCGGCAAAGAGCGATCAAGGGACGCTCTGGCTGCAGTAATCCACTTTATTTTGACAGATCAGGTGATATACTGGTTAGTGCGAAGTCGAACATGTAAGAAGTGCCACATAGACATGTAAAGGAAAGCATCTTGGCTGGATTGGTAGAAGACTGTGTGGAGTATGATAAGGGGAGTTTATATCTATAGCCAAGCGACTACCTCGGAACACAATTGCAGGCAGTATGACAATATTAGAAGATCCTGGAAGAGGGACCAGTGGAGTCTTTTCGATCAACTAAAGTATTGAGTCCCTCATAGTAGAAAGGAGCGCGCAAGAGGGTAGTAGGAGGGCAGGCAATATCTCGGAAAGTATTCAGTGAAAATGAACGAGTAAACAAGGAAATATATGCCGGGGCATCGGGAAGTCTAGCTGATTAAAGTAACATCTCGCAGACCTATATTGACGCTAGCCGGAAAACGCCACATGGCCACGTGGAAAACAGCTCCATCAGAACCCTAACTGGGCCCATGAGGTCCATTGATTGACCACCTCAACAGCATACGTGTCCTCACCAGAACGGAGTACGTCTATTAGGTATTTGGTAAGCTAGTATTCCTCGATAGACGAGAGAGAGGTCCTCGTCGCCATTTTCACCCTTCACTCAGATATCTACCTAAGGTACCCTTTATCATCGCATTCCGAACTTCAACTTACGACCCCAGTCATCCTCTTCCAATCAAGCCCCCTCCTGCTATATCGACTGGACTAGCCCAGTCTGCATCCTGCGCGATTCTGACAGCACCTCCTTTCCACAACCCCAAGCAACCTCTTCAACCGCGGCTTCACAACTAAAATGCAGAAACATCGTCTCGACTTTCAATCACCTTTTAGAACACCCGCCATTGATTGAGGCTGTTTAGCATTCAGCCTCTGCACAGGTAGTGGATGTTGTTAATCTAGGGAAACACTCAAAGAGAGGGTGAGAGGTCAACCAACGTGTTGGCATTTCGAGTTGACAACAAATTTCCTGATGCAGAACAGCTTGCGCGCGAAAAACCTGGAGCAAAGGGCACTAGGCTTATCGTTGTTCGTATGATCTTGAGGAATTACTGCTTTTGCTGGCGTGATGACTGCTCATGGTTGGCCTCCCGGCATTTGGTGTTCAATTGGAGTTCTTTGGCCAAGATTATAAAAGTGTGATATTGGTGCGTCTTACAAACATTACAATCTCAACACGAACCTTCGCATGCGCCAATTTGTTAAGATGAAAATACATAAGTCTTGCCCAAAAGTTGCATTTGCTTTATGCGCCGCATCGTTCTGCTGCCCCGACTTTCGAATGAACGAACACAGACCTCCACTGTCCTCCCGCTCTTCATCTTCCTTGATAGTCTAGGGCCTACAACGCTTGTACTTTCACGATGAAACGTTCACACTTCTCTCTGAGCAAGCCCGCCCTCGCCCTCTTTGCCCTCCTTTGTCCCACAGCCTCAGGCCTAGCTCAGGACCGCAGGTGTAGCATAGACGCATACTGTGCCAAATGCCCAGGCGGTGACGCCAACTCATATTCTACCCCGGTTGCCGGATTGGATGCACCAGCCGACCCATTCTGGTCCTGTCACAACAACTCCTTCCCAGATGTCCCAGCTAACGTCAAAGATTTCGACTGCGGCTGCAAAGCAACGGCCTACACCAAGGACTCCTGCGCCAATTGTCCGCATGGTGGCTTAGACAGCGTCTATGTCGAAGTCCAGAGCTTTTGCGCCGAGAGCGGAGACCCAAAGAAGCATCAATCTTATGACAAAGTGTGCCAGTGTGATTCCAAGGCCAGCTGTCTGAGATGCCCTCTCGGGGGATTGAAGAAGTCGTATCAGGCGAATAAGGACGACGAAGCGTGGGCAAATCCGGGGAATCAATATTTCTGTGGAGATCCAAACAAGCACCAGCAGTCGCATTGTCTGTGTTATTGTGATACGCAGAATTACTGTTCGAAGTGTTCGGGTAAAAAGTCCTACCAGGACTCAAGTAGAGGCAATTTGTTCTTCTGTGGAGACGAAAACAAGAAAAAGAACACAGATTGTATCTGCGCTTAAGAGAGATGATCTAGATCGCGCGAACTAGAGTACCCGATCCTTTCAAGCTCCACGGACGACCCGCGAGTGTCTTCCTCCCTCCCTGACCCAATATTCGTAGAAGACCAGCAAGTACACGTCCTGCTGTGAATGGCAACTATACAGCCGATCACGAAGACACCCACGCCGAGTACATACTGCGCTACTGCAAAGCCGCCGGATACATCGCCGTCGTCAATCGAGCGCAACAGAGCTGGAGTCAGGCTTCCGAAAATAGTGAGGGATCCAAGAAAGATGAGAATGTAACATGGCCGTATTCTGAGCGCTTGGTCTTTGATCCAAGAATATTCCCGTTTCTGAGGAGAGGTTTTGAACTGCGATCGAAGTGAGGTCTCTGCATCTTGAAGCCAGGGGCGCTCGGATAAGAGACAGTTCAACCCCAAATCTGGTGTCAAGAGTGATGGCTCAACACCCTGATTCACTTGCGCATTGGCGAGCTGGTGAAGTCGTGTCAGCTGCTTAGCATACGCTTTCCAGTCTTCGCTAGAAAAATGCAGCTCTTCAAGGCTAGGATGAAGAGGGGTAGGAGATAAAGATCCGGTAGATGTGATAGGATAGGCTCTCGGCTGGCGAGATGCTAGCACATTATCAACGAGAGGATCTCTTCTTGCCTGAGTGTACAACGCAATGCTATTGAATGCCCTTAATTGCTCCGATAACCTAGCAACGCCATTTTTGAACCGGAGTGACTGCCACTGATACCGCCTGCGGTCCTTACGTATGCTGATTGATAGGTTTTGCACAAAGATTTGCAATTTGGAGAGCCAGTCGAGTATTAGAATATCAACGAGAAGATCTCTTCTTGTCCGAATGCAAATCGCAATGTCGTCTTTGATCGCCATTAATTGCTCCGATAACCTAGCAACGTCTTTGTTGAACCGGAGTGACTGCCATTGATCCCGCCTGCGATCCTTGCGTATGCTGATTGATGTGTTTTGCACAAAGATTCGCAATCTGAAGAACCAGTCGACTAATAATAGTTTCTGCGACTTGTCCACGGTTCTCAGTATGAACGGGTCGATGCGGAAAAATGCTATTATGATAGAGAGCTCTTTGTGGCACCATTCGAGTTCCTCTACAGTAGATTTGTGATTAAGATAATAGTGAAGCGCGCCAACGGTGCCGGCCGTGCCAGCGAGCCCGACGGCAAAGGAGACTGGGTCCATAGTATGCCTAGGAGTTCGTGCAAGGTGACGAAGCAGAACTTTCCCAGCTCAGTTCATGTAATTTCTTCAGGTCGAAAAACCTCAGTAGCCAGGGAATGATTGATGTGGACGACCTATCATCTGAGTATCAGGAAGAATCTGGAAGATCCAAAGTGATACAATGACAGAAGGTATACAAACAATGATGATCAAGGCTTCAGATCTGTCAGGGAGTCGCCATGACTTCAGCTTCAGCCTCGTTGATTGCCAGTCTAGCAAAAGAGTCCGAGCCCAAGCGAACCCAATTAGGCTACAACCGAGGGAACCGACCTCAAGGCTACCTACCCGGCGCTAGAAGAGTAAATATGAGGCTTACTCCGTACTTCAGTATCAGATGCTGGTATACGCATCGAAGAAACTCCTCACCTCCCCTCTCGCATCCCAGGAACCGCCCAATCCAACACCCCCCCAGTCAATCAAAAAATACAACCCTTTTTTCCCAAACAAACCTAGAAAAGGGACGGCCACTGCGCAGCAAGAACCCATGTCCCCCTCGACAGCTCACCTCGGCCATTTTTTGAATCTCGCCCTCCCTGACCATCCCCCAACCCATCACACCCCCAGCCCCTCGGGCAACGCATTTGCAATTTCGTCTCCCACACTCCCACGCCCACCCCCTTCTCCCTCTCATCCTCCTATTCCGCTCATCCATCTCAACCACACCCCAACCCCCAAATCTAAGGCCCCTCCCCCCAATCTAAGGCCCCTCCCC
>JAABUQ010001590.1_pt1 | contig 48181 bp, 29 predicted proteins | sample 5560001 | NCBI WGS metagenome assembly JAABUQ01 (sample SAMN10711888, study PRJNA513371) | rock metagenome | isolation source: Antarctica rocks | place: Antarctica: Victoria Land, Finger Mt nord | collected 2015-12-18
GGGTGAAGGCCGTTGTTCTGATGGATGGATGTTTGCGAGGGGAAGCATAATCGATGGCATCGCATGACCTACAAGCCTGCGTCACGCGAGAAACGCGGGGATTTCTGGCGGCGATTCCGGTCTATCTTGCGCAAACAGTTGCGGAATCAGGGATTGCCCCTGATCGAACGGCGTCGGTCGCGGGAGGAATCTTCTCGGGAACATCACGGTCGGCTTGATATTCCACTCGCCCGATTGACAGAATGGGTTCGAGCGTGGGTGACCCGGACAACGAGCGGGCTGGTCCCGCGTCACCCAACACCAGGTTCGCAAGCCACAGCAAGACCACCGGTATCAAGTCGCCGGGTGGCTGGGGTCGGTACTCCGCCTCCGGTATGTGCCAGTGTGGCCGATTCGCGGTAATTCTGGGGGCGGAGTATCGACCCCAGCCACCCAGCCGAGTTGCCCGGCGGATGCAAGCACTTTCCAGAGGCACCTGGAGGTTGCGGATCAGCTCACGACTCGCCGCCCAACCGCTGCGGCGTGTCGCTCCATCGATTGGAATCGTCGGCTCCGGCCGACGGCATACGCGCCATGCGAGGAGCCGGGGCGGGGAACGTCCTCTAGACTATCGTGACCCGGCCGGGGTATGATCACTGATTCGTCCAGCCCCGCTCCCCGGCCTTTCGGGTTTGCCCCTCCAGTTCAGGTCAGGTCCGCCGTTATGCCCAAGCCGCCCCCTCGCCGCAGGCAGGGACCGAACTCCTCGCCGCCACCGCGCAGCAATCGACCGGGCCAGGGGACCAGGCCGGGCCAGGGACCGGGACCGGGACCGGGACCGGGGCCGAGGCCGAGGCGCCAGGCGGAGCCGTCGGCCGGGCCGCATCGGCCGAGGAAGAGCGGGCCACGCACTCCCAAGGCCGAGGGGGAGGATCGCCTCCAGAAAATCCTCGCGCACGCCGGCATCGGCTCGCGCAGGGCGTGCGAGGAAATGATCCTCCAGGGCCGCGTCACCGTCGACGGCAAGGTTGTCCGCGACCTGGCCACCCGCGTCGACCCCCGCAAGGCCGCCGTCTCCATCGACGGCCAGCGCGTGCAGGCCGAGCGGATGGTCTACTACGCCGTCAACAAGCCCAAGGGCTACGTTTCCACCAACGACGACCCCGCCGGCCGACCCCGTGTCCTCGACCTCCTGCCGGAAATCCCCCAGCGGGTCTACACCGTCGGCAGGCTCGACGAGATGAGCGTCGGCCTGATGATCCTGACCAACGACGGCGAGCTCGCCAACAAGCTCGCCCACCCCAAGTTCGGCGTCGAGAAGGTCTACCGCGCCGTGGTCGCCGGCTCGCCCACTCACGAGGTCCTTGACAAGCTGGTCGAAGGGGTCTGGATCGCCGAAGGCAAGGTCCGCGCCCGCTACGTGCGGGCCGTCGCCAACAAGGGGGAGGCCACCGTCCTGGACATGGTCCTGGCCGAGGGCAAGAACCGCGAAATCCGGCGCATGCTGGCCAAGTTCGGTCACAAGGTCATGGCCCTGACCCGCATCTCGATCGGGCCGATCACCCTGAAGGGCCTGAATCCCGGCACCTTCCGGAGCCTCCGCCACGACGAGGTCGAGCTGCTCCGCAAGGTCGCCGACGGCATGCCCGTGCCCGGCCGCCGCTTCGGCGATCGCAAGCCCACCCGACCCCTGCCGGCCTCCAGCCCGTCCGGGACCGCGAGCCGCCCGTTGGGGCGTCCGCCAGGCCCCGGCCCCCGCTCGCGCTCGGTTGCCCCCCCGCAAGGTGGCCCGCCCGGCGTCCCCCCGAGCCTCCGAGGCCCGGCCGGCCCACCGCAGCGACGCACCGGGCCTTCCGACGGTCCCCCACAGCGACGCCCCGGCGGCCCGCCCCCGCGACCTCAGGCCGGCGATGGGCCGAGACGCACGCACACCCCGCAAGGCGGGCCGCCGCCCCTTCGCGGCGGTTCGAGGAGGCCCCCGGTCGACCAGATGCCGACGCGCCGGATCATCGGCATGGGCCACGCGCAGCAACCCGGCGGCATCCGCCCGCCCCTGGGCCCGCCTCCCAGCCAGCGCGGGCCGGGGCAAGGCCATGAGCAGGGGCCGCCACAGCGTAGGCCGCCCGGCCCCGGTGGTTCGAGGCGCCCTGGGCCGCGTCCCCGGCACGAGCCGCCCGCTCCACCGCCGCCGCCGAGGCCGGTCCTCAGCGTCTTCGACGATTCCGACGCTCCGACGGCCGATGGTCCGAGGCCGAAGCGGCCGACCCCGCGTGCCCGCCCGGGGGGGGCCTCGCGGCCGATGCCCAAAGGGAAGCGTCCTCGACCGAGGCCGCCAACGGGCGAGTGACCGGACCGGAGCCTCAGGTCTTGGACCACGTCGCCCCGAGCTGCGCTTCCCAGCGGACCGTCACGGTCGTCGAGAACGTCCGCATCGCCCGCGACACCTACCGCCTGCGGCTGGACGACCCGGCGATGGCCGCCGCGATCCGCCCCGGCCAGTTCCTGATGATCCGCCCCGGCCTCGCCGGGGCCGGCGCCGGCGCGACCGACCCCCTGCTCGGCCGTCCCTTCGCCCTCTATGACGTGGCCAGGGACGCGGGCGGAACCCCGACGGCCCTCGACGTTGTTTACCTCGTCATCGGCCGCGGCACCGCTGCCCTTGCCGCCCGCAAGTCGGGCGATCGGCTCGACGTCTGGGGCCCCCTGGGCAACGGCTTCGGCCCGCCGCCGCCGGGGGAATCGGCCGTCTTCGTCGCCGGGGGGATCGGCCAGACCCCCTTCCTCTCGCTCGGCCGCTGGTGGCTCGGCCGCGCCCCTTTTGGCGAGGGCCCCCCCCTGCCCGGCCCGTTCGCGACCGTCGCCACTCTCCTTTACGGCGTGCGGACCGCCGCGCTGGCCGCCGGCCTCGACGACTTTTGCGCCGCCGGTATCGCCGTGGAACTCGCCACCGACGACGGTTCCGCCGGCCACCGCGGCTACGTGACCGACCTGCTTTCCGCCCGCCTCGAACGCGGAGAACGCCCGGCGAAGGTCGTCGGCTGCGGCCCCCCCCTGATGCTCGCCGCCCTGGCGAAGCTCGCCGACCGCCACGGCTTCGACTGTGACCTCTCGCTGGAAAACCACATGGCCTGCGGCTTCGGCGCCTGCTTCAGTTGCGTCGCCCCGATCCGCCAGCCCGACGGCACCACCGACCTCCGCCGCGTCTGCGTCGAAGGCCCCATCTTCCCCGCCCGAGTCGTGGTCTTCTGAGCCCGCCAACTCGGTGCAGGCGGAGCCGCGATCCGGCCTCGTGCCACGTACCGCCGCACAGGACCACCCCCCTTGAGAGGTGGCCCCCCTGGGGGGAGTCCATCCCGGGAGAGGGGGGGATCACTGCGCCGCGGCAAGATGCCACACCATGAAAGCGTGTCTCTCCAGTGCCGGGGCTGGAGAAACGACACCCGACCGCCAACCGACAGCGGCCGTCTTCGCGCCCGGCGTGCCGGCCCGATGGCCCTGGCCGAACCGGAACCAGTGAGCGGAGCGGACGGTCACCCAACCGCGACTCACCCGACCTCCGGGCCCGTCCTGGGAGTGCCGCCCCTGGCTCTCGTCAGATACCCGCGGATTCGGTTTGCCGCTACGACTTGTTGGTACTGTCCCCGACGGGGACAACGGGGCCGGGGTCGGCGGGGGGATCGTCGCCGGGGTCGGCGGGGTTATCGTGGCCGGGGTCCGCGGGTGGATCGTCGCCGGGGTCCGCGGGGTTATCGTGGCCGGGGTCCGCGGGTGGATCGTCGCCGGGGTCGGCGGGGTTATCGTGGCCGGGGTCCGCGGGTGGATCGTCGCCGGGGTCGACGGGGCTGGGGTCGGCGGGGGCGACTTCCTGTTGAACGTTTGGCAGGGCTGCACCAGCGGTGCTCAAGGTCAGGCGGAGTTCCAGGCCATCGGCGTTCGGGACAAAATAGCGACTTGTGCGGCTCATCAAACGTCTCCCTTGAAAGTCGAGTCCATCGCTCTCCGACAGGAGAGTGAGAAGTGGGCTCAGGCGAAGTTTCGTGAGAAACGGGAGTCAGTTTAGGCCGGGGTATTTTGCATGTCAAGCAAGGCGTTCTGGATGCATGCGTACTTTCGATTTCCGGGATCGCGTGACGCGTCTCGATTGCTTCTGGTCGGGTCGGGAGAGGACGACTCCTGAACGGTGCGATATTCATGCGAAATCCTCATCAGCCAGTTGGCGATCATGCCTCGCGGCGGCGAGTCCGTGCCGGCCGCGTCGGCGCCGAGTGCGTGAGCCAGGAGGTCTCGAACGCCTGGGTGGCGATCAGGAGATTGCGAACTGGAAGTCGCCCATTGCGTCGAGCGCGACATGGACGCGAGACACGCCCTGTCCGGCCGACATCCGGGCGAGGAACTCGCGAGAAACCTCGGGGAGCAGGCGGTTGGTCAGGATGTGGTCGACGTTTCGGACACCACTGTCGACTTCCTTGCAGCGGCCGGCGATGCCGGCGACGATGGCGTCGTCGAAGGTGAACTGGGCCTTGTGGTTTGCCCGCACCCGATCGGCGATCCGGCCAAGCTGGAGCCGGATGATGCGCCGCATCACGTCGTCGGCGATCGGGTAGTAGGGCACGACGATCAGACGCCCGAGGAAGGCCGGCTTGAACGCCTTGAGCAGGTCGGGCCGCAAGGCCTCGGCCAGGGCCTCCGGCTCGGGGGCGGTGTCGGGGTCGGCGCACAGCTTCATGACGGTGTCGGTTCCCTGGTTCGTCGTCAGCAGGATGAGGGTGTTCTTGAAGTCGATCTCGCGCCCGTCGGTGTCCTCAAGGGTCCCCTTGTCGAAGACCTGGAAGAACAGCTCCATGACGTCGTAGTGAGCCTTCTCGACCTCGTCGAGGAGGACGACGCTGTGCGGGCGGCGGCGGACGGCCTCGGTCAAGACGCCCCCTTCTCCCCACCCGACCAGACCCTTCGCCGAGCCCTTGAGGTTGGAGATCGAGGAGCTGTCCTTGTACTCCGACATGTTGATAACGATCGTGTTCCGCTCGCCCCCGTAGAGCGTGTCCGCCAGCGCCAGGGCCGTCTCGGTCTTCCCGACTCCGCTGGGCCCGACCAGCAGGAAGACGCCGATCGGCCGGCGCGGGTCGGTCAGGTTGGCGCGGGACGTGCGGATGCGCCTGGCGATCGATTTCAGCGCCTGGGGCTGGCCGATCACGCGTTCCTCAAGCCGCTCTTCGAGATTCAGGACGGTGTGGATCTCGTCGGTCAGCATCTTGCCGACCGGGATGCCCGTCCACCCGGAGATGACCTCGGCGATCGAGCCCGAATCGACGCAGACCGATAGCAAGGGCGCTTCCCCCTGGAGGGCCCGCAGATCGGCCGTTTTCGCAACCAGTTCGGCTCGATCGACCTCGGCCTCGTGATCCGTTGCGCCGTCGGCGTGGCGGGCCTCGATCCGATCGCGGAGGGCGCGGATCTCGTCCACCGCCTTGCGCTCGGCCTGCCAGCGCGCCTCGACGGCGGCCAGGCGGGCCTGCTCCTCGGCCAGTTCGGCGACCCGTTCGGCGAGGCGTTCGTCGTGCTTGGCCCCGGTGGTCGTCTCGCGACGGAGGATGCCGATCTCCACCCCCAAGGCGTCGATCCGACGGCGGGAGGCCTCGACGGCGGGCGGGATGGCGACCTGACCGATGGCGACGCGGGCGCAGGCGGTATCCAGCAGGCTGACCGACTTGTCCGGTAATTGCCGGCCCGGCAGATATCGGGCGGACAGCCGCACGGAATCCTCGACCGCCTCGTCGAGGATGCGGACGCCGTGGTGCTGCTCCAGCATGCCGGTGAGGCCGCGCATCATGCCGATCGCCTGCGGCTCGGACGGCTCCTCGACCTTGATGACCTGGAACCGCCGGGCGAGCGCGGCGTCCTTCTCGAAGTATTTCTTGTATTCCGACCAGGTAGTGGCGGCGATCGTCCGCAGGTCGCCCCGGGCCAGGGCGGGCTTCAGGAGGTTCGCCGCGTCCCCCTGGCCGGCCTGGCCGCCGGCGCCGATCATCGTGTGAGCCTCGTCGATGAACAAGATGACCGGCATGGGCGACGCCTTGACCTCGGCGATCACCTGCTTCAGCCGGTTCTCGAACTCCCCCTTCACCCCGGCCCCGGCCTGAAGCAACGCCAGGTCAAGGGTCCGCACCGAGACGTCCTTCAGCGCCGGCGGGATGTCGCCCGAGGCGATCCGTAGCGCGAATCCCTCGACCACGGCGGTCTTGCCGACGCCGGCCTCGCCCGTCAGGATCGGATTGTTCTGCCGGCGACGGATCAAGATATCGACCATCTGACGGACTTCTGAGTCTCTGCCCAGGACGGGGTCGATCTGGCCGGCGATGGCCCGCTCGGTCAGATTGACCGTGTACTGGTCGAGGGCCGGTGTCGGGCCGCCCGATCGCGTTGCGTCGGGCCCAGTGGAGGAGCGATCGGCCGCGGTGCCGGCGTCCTCCGCCGAGCCGGCGACGAGCTTCATCAAGGCGCCCGAGAGTGTCGGAACGTCGACCTTGGCCAGCTCTCGCGAGGCGTCACGCGCCAGCCTCCCCAGCTTGTCATCCTCCAGGAGGGCCAGCAGGAGCACGCCGGAACGGATCTCGGCGGCCTGAAACTGGATCGAGGCCAGCACCCAGGCCGCGCGGATCCCTTGGTCGATGGAGGGGGCGAGCGTGGGCGTGCGCTCGTTGCCGGTGCGGAACTGGTCGATGGCGCGGGTCAGGTCGCGCCTGAGGTTCGAGGAGTCGACCTCGAACTGGCGGAAGATGCGGGCGAGGTCGGTGTTGGGGGCCTCGGCCAGCTTGAGCAGCCAGTGCTCGGCCTCGACGCTGGGGTTGGTGCGCGAGAGGCAGAGGCCCGCGGCGGCCTGGAGGGCGTCGACGCACGTCTTGTTGAGCTTCCTGATCAATGCTCCCGAGTCGAGGCTCATCGGCACTCCACAAGCAATGCGGGGGAACGCCCGGGTTTCGCCCTGCGCGGGCCTTCGGCCGGGGAGATTGGATCGGCGGAGGTTCACTTTTCTTCCAGGACAAATTTCTTCTGCATGATGTCGGCGATGCCCTCGGCGCCGACGGACCAGTTGACTTCCTTGATACCGGGGGCCATCTCGAAGGTGAAGATCTTGCCGCCGCCGTGCGGGATGGTCTTGATGCTCTTGCCGACCTCCCGGAAATATTTCGCGGGCTCGACCTTGACCCAGACCTCGGCGGGCAAGGGGACCGGGTCGGAGCCCGCCTCGTGGACGACCCAGACCTGGAAGAGGTTGCCGCTGATCCCATCGGCGGCGGTGATGTAGTCGCGAGGGTGAATCTTGCGGAAGGGGACCTGCACCGGCTTGCAGAGGGGACGGCCGTCGGGGCCGCCTTCGTGGACGGTGATCGTCAGGGTCTTCGGCTTGTCGTCCGGGAGGTCGTTGGGCATGACCCTGCCCGTGAGCGAGTCGTCGAACTTGCGGCCTTCCAGCGTGACGAGGCCCGACTCGGCGGGCAGGCCCTCCAGCGTATAGGTGACGAACGCGTCGAGCTTCCTGTGGGTCTTGCTCGTGATGAGCAGTTTGTAGGCGAGCGAGAACCGCTCGTGGAGGAACCCCTTGCCCGGGTTCAGGAGGAACTGGTCGGGCACTTTCTTGTAGGTCTGTCGCTGCCGGAGTTCCACCTTCACCAGGTTCTCCTGGTCCGGCAACTCGACCCCTTCCGCCGCGAACTGCCGGCCCCGGTAGAAGACCTCGGGCAGCAAGAGGAGCCGCGCATTCGACGCGCGGGGGTCGGCCAGCTTGACGGAGATTGATCGGTCCGCGGGCCTCTTGCCCTCGATCGGCACCGGGATCAAGGAGCCTTCGCCCGCGACGACCGCGCTCAGCGCGACCTTCGGGTCGTGGGCGAGCAGCAGGGCGGCGGCGCCCCCTGGCAGGTCACCCTCGCCGCTGATCCGCACGGCGATATCCTGGGGGGCGTCCAGGCTGGGCCGCCCTCCCGATGGCCCCTTGACCACCAGGGCGGCCTCGGCCATGGCGTGTGCCCTGCCGAACTCCTCCCAGAGGGTCTTGCTGCTGGAGAACTGCCGGGCCTCGTCCAGAAGGCGTTCGGCGTGATCGGGGGCGAAGTCCTCAAGGAGCCTCCGGGCGTGCCAGACCAGAAGGGAGTGGATCAGGAAGTCGTCGAGCTTCCGCGCCGGGTCCCCGGCCAGGTCGGTGATCCCGCTCGTCGGCAGGGCGCGGGCGGCCCGGTCGGCGGCGACGAGGTCGCGGCGGGCCTGGTCGATCGATTCCCCCTCCTCGCGATCGGCCTGCTCGGCCTCGTCGGCGCCCCCCCGCCGCGGGCCAGCACGCAATTCCCGGACGCGGGCCGAGAAGCGATCCAGGGTGTCGAAGGCCAGCGAGGGGTTCTGGTCGCGCGAGGCCCACGCCTGCTCCTGCCAGTCCACCAGGTCGCGCACGTCCCGGCCGCCGAGCTTCAGGAGTCCGCATTCCAGGCGGGCGAGGGCCCGGGCACGCTTCCAGAATCCCGGATCGGGATCGGCTTTCGCGGCCTCGGCCGGGTCGTCACCTTCCGCCTCGGGACCGGCCGATGTCGCTTCCACGGCGGCGCGCTCAAGCAGCGTCGCGCGGTCTTCCGCCCGCATCGCCGGAACGCGCAACAGGGCGTCGACCTCTCGCCAGCCCGGCGTCGACGACTTGCCCGCCGCCCGGTCGACGTCCGCCCGGAACTCGGCGATGAGCCGCGCGTAAGACTGCTCGACCTTCTCCGCGAGGGCGGCCAGCTTCCGTCGCGGCTCGTAGGCGTCGGCCTCCTTGCCGGGGCCGGCGTCGAGCCGCCTGGCCAGGTCGGCCGCGTCGCCCAGCAGTTCCTCGAAGGCGTCGTCGAGACCGTCCGGTCGATTGGCCTGCCAGTCTCCGTAGTAGGGCAGCTCATCCTGGAGCTTCCGCACCAGGTCGAGGGCGCGGGCGCACTGGACGGCTGCCGAGATCGCCCGGCCATACAGGGCCTCGGCGCGGGCGAGCCGCGTGGCGCAATTCTTGAAGGCGGAGGCTTCGCCCGCGAAGAGCTGGTCCTGGGCCTGCCGGCGAACCGCGTCGGCCTGCTCGACCAGCTCGCGAGCCCAGGGGATCACGCGGACGTCGGGGGCCGCGGCCTGCTCGGCCCTGGAACGGACGGCGACCGCCCTATGCAGCAAGGCCAGCCTCGCCTTCTGGAGGGCGTCGGACTCCCCTCCCCTTGCCGCGAAGGTGGCATACCAGAGCGACAACTGGCCCTCCACGAAGGTGGGCGGCCCTTCGGCGAGGCCGCCGTTGAGGTCGACCATGATGGCCGAAGCCGCGAAAACGCCTTCCCTGGCAGGTTGGGGGCGGCCCCCTGGTCCGGGTTCGGCCTTCGAGTTGAGGACGCCCGCGGCCTTGGCCGAGGCCGATTTCGGGGATTTTGCCGGACCGGCCGGCACCTTCTCGGGCTCGTCATCGGGCGTCCCGGCGGCGTCCGCCTCCGGCTTCGCCCGGGGCCGAGGTTCGGGCTTCGCTCCCTCCTCGGCAGCCTCGGACTCGACCGCAACGCCGCCGATGGCCCGCTCAATGGCCCGTCGATAGGCCGCGGCGCGATCGTCCGAGGCCGGTTCGCCGGGGGCGGTCCGGGAGTTGAGGAGGGCGAGGGAGTGCGGGCGCGGGAGTGTCGGGCCTCCGGCGAGGGCCTCGACCCGGAGCTTCCGCTCGCGGGCGGAGCCCAGGGCCTTCAAGGCACCGGCGGGGTCGCCCGCGCGGAGGGTCCGCTCGGCGCGGAGCAAGGTGTCCTGATATCGCCTCCAGGCGGCCGGGGCGTGACGATAGGGGGCCTTCTCCGCCAGCAGGGCCCGGGCGCCCCATTGCTCCTTGAGTTCCTCGCGGGCCGCGGCCGTCTTCGCCTCGGGAACGGGGGCACCCGGCGGGGCGTCCAGGCGGGGCAGGGTGAAGTCGAGTCGGTCATTGCCCAGGAGCATCGGGGTCTGGACCGCGCCCCCGCGATGCCTCTCCGCCCAGCGAGGAACGCCCGCCAGGACGTAGCGGTGCAGGCTCTGGACGGTGACGTTTCCCCAACGGGCCGCCTTCCCCGACAGCCCCTCGGCGACGTGATGGGCGAAGACCGACCGATGGTCGGCCTCGGAATACCAGCTCACCTGGCCGGGAGCGCAGGAGGTCAGGACCGCCAGGTTGCCGTCGCGGCGGAGGAGCGGGGTCAACTGGGCGAGGAACCCGTTGCCGTAGATGCCTAGCTCCCGGTCGCTGCCGAGCGCGGAGGCGTCGAGGATCAGGAGCTTCGGCGGCCCCTTCTTCTCCTGCAAGATGCCGAGGAGTTCGGCCGCGGAGACGCGGGCGGACTTCGAGCCCAACGGCCCGTCGGCGGTCAGCAGGAAGGCCCTCGACCCCTCGGAATCCGCCGGCAACGAGACCCCCACCGCGGCGAGATAGATGACGACGGGGGCCCCCCCCTTGTGCCCGACGAAATCGGTGAGCGCCTGCTCGAATTCCCTGCGGCCGACCTCCACGCGGGCCCCGGAACGCGCCCGCTCCGCGATCTGGCGGCCATCCTCGGCCAGGATCGCCGAGGCGCCCGGCAGGGAATCGGGGGCGCCGAGGGAGCCGGCCAGGATCGTGTGGGGCCGCCGGGGCGGGCCGAACATCGGGGACAGGATCAGCCAGATCAGCAGAACCGTCGTGACGGTCGCCGAGGTGCCCACCAGGACCAGCCTCGACCGCTCGACCTTGGACAACGGCCTCGACGCGTGGGGAGCTTGCCGGCCCGGAAGCGTTTGGATCGTCGACATGCTTGGGCCTCGCGGGTCGGGGTTGCTCGGCGATGGCCCCCTCGGGGCTAACGGCATTCCGCCCAACGGCCAGTATAGGTATGCCCGGACGGTCCCGGAAGCGACGCGGCCCCGGGGAAATCGTCGGGCGCGACACTGTAGCTTTGGGTTCGGGCCGGATATGCTACCCGGCGACGCTGCGGGGTCGTGGCCGTTGGGCAGGGGGCCAGGCGCGCGACGACGGCGCGGAGCGGAGCAGCGCGGGCGTGGGGGGCTGTTCGGATGCCGAGCCGGCCGGTGCATTGGTATGAAGGGATGTTCCTCCAACCCCAGCACTTCCAGGCCGCCGACCGCCACGCGCGCGAGGCATGGAAGCGGTCGGAGGACTGGTTCCACCCCTTCGACTGGGGCCTCCGCTCCATCGACCTCGATCGCGACGCCATCGCCAACTCGGCCGTGGCGGTGCGGTCGTGCGAGGCGCGGTTCAAGGACGGCACCAAGCTGTCGATCCCCGAGGACGGCGCCCTCGACCCCGTCGAGCTGAAGGGCGCGCTCTCGGGCCCCGGCGGTGTGGTGACGATCTTCCTGGCGGTCCCGGCCCTCCAGCAGGGGCGAGCCAACGTCGAGCCGCACCCGACCTCCGACGGGCCGCGCTACTGGGTCGATACCCAGGAGTTCGAGGACGAGAACACCGGGGGCCGCGAGCAGCCGATCCAGTTCCGCAGGACGAGGGCCCGCCTGCTGCTCTCCGGCCAGGACCAGGCCGGCTACGAGGTCCTCCCGCTGGCCAGGGTCATGCGCTCGTCCCAGAGCGGGGCCGCCCCGCAGGTGGACACGTCGTATGTCCCCCCGCTGCTGGCGCTCGACGGCTGGATGCCCCTGTGGCGATCGGTGCAGGGTCTGCACCACCAGATCGGGGCGCGGATCGAACAGATGGCCTCGCAGATGGTGGACCGGGGGATCTCCCTGGAGAGCCAGGTCCCCGGCGATGCCGAACGCATGTTGAAGCTCTCGGCGCTGAATGGGGCCTTCTCGTACCTGGAGGCGGTCGGCTACGTGCGAGGGCTGCCCCCCCTGTTGATGTACCGGGAGCTGTGCCGGCTCGTCGGGCAGCTCGGCATCTTCTCGGAGGCCAGGAGGCCGCCCAACCTGCCGGGCTACGACCACGAGGACCTCGCCGGGTGCTTCCAGGCCGTCATCAAGTTCATCCAGCTCGGGCTGGACACCATCGCCCCTTCCGCCTTCGAGAAACGCTACTTCGAGCGGGCGGGCGAGCGGCTCCAGGTCAGCGTCGAGGCCGACTGGCTGACGGCCGGCCGTTCGCTCTTTCTGGGCGTCGAGACCGAGCTGGGCGAGCAGGAATGCCAGGCCTTGCTCCACGCGATGGACATGAAGCTGGGCAGCGGAGCGCAGGTCGAAGCCTACTTCCGGAGGCGGGTGCAGGGCCTCAAAATGACGCCCGTCTCTCGCCCCCCCCGAGCCCTGCCCGCCGGCGCGGGGACGGTCTACTTTCAGGTCGAGCGCGATCAGGTCTTCTGGCGCGATGTGGTCGATACGCATACGTTGGGGATTCGCATGAACCTGGCCCACGCCACATTCCAGGGGGAGCGGATGCTCTCGGTCGCCTCGGCCCAGGGGGGCAAGGGCGCGAATCTTCAGTTCGCCCTCTACGTCATCTGATCTGACATGAACGACGCCTTCGCCCATCTCGTCGGCCCGGTTCTCCAATTTATGATCGAGTTCCCGCGGCGGCTGGCACGCGGCGAGGACCCGCCCCTGGACGAGGTGCGCGGAGAGCTCCTGGCGCTCCTCGTCGAGGCTGAGCAACGGGCCCCTCGCGAGCTGGCCGGCGACTTCGCGCTGGCCAAATACGCGTTGATCTACTGGATCGACGAGGTCCTGATCAACTCCGGCTGGTCGCGCGCCCTGGACTGGCGTGAGCACATCCTGGAGTGGGACTTCTACCGCGAGCGGCTCGGTGGCGAGGCGTTCTTCGACCGCGCCCGCGAGGCCGAGGCGCTCTCCAGGACCGACCCCCTGGAGGTGTTCTTCCTGTGCGTAGCGCTGGGCTTCCAGGGGAAATACACCTTCAGCCGGCCCGACCTCCGCAAGTGGGCCGAGCGGGCCTACGGGCGGATCGCCTCGGGCAGCAAGCACCCCGACCGCTTCCTGCCCGAGGAGCCCCGGGATGAGGTCCCGACCCCCTTGCGGCCCCTGCCGGGCAAGTCGATCCTGCTGGCCGTCTGCGTGCTGGTCTCGGTCACGACGCTGGTGACGCTCGCCTGCTTCATCCTGGCGGTCCACCTGACGGCCTGAACGCCCCCAAGAGGTTTCATGACGGGTCTCACTGGATACGTCTGGCAGTGGGTCGGGGGGCTGGCCGCGGCGATCCTTTCGCTGGTGGGGGGCTTCTTCGCGCTGCCGAGGCTGACGAAGCTCTTCAAGGGGCTCGGCTGGTGGCTGGTCCTGGTGGCGGCGATCGCGCTGGCCGTCGTCTTCCTGGTCGTGCTGCCCCGCCGCTACCCGACGGGGGGCTTCCCCGATTCGATGCTGCCGCCCTTCTTCCGGGAGGCCTACTGGGCCTGGATGCTGGCCTTCGGGCTGGGAGCCGCCGGATCGTTCCTCCTCCTGTTGCGGTTCCGGCGATCGCCGCGCGCCGCGGTGGCGGGCGAGGCCGAGGGCGGCGCGGTGCCCTGGCCCGAGCTGGACGACGCCTGGGACGAGATCGTGGTCCGCCTGGAGCAGGCCAACATCGAACCGGCCGACCAGCGCGTCACCTTGCTGATCGCCCCGGACGAGGGGCAGGCCGCGGCCCTGGTCCGCTCCGCGGGGTTGCAGGTCTTCGTCGAGGCGCCGGGTCACCCCGCGCCGATCCATGCCCATGCCACCTCCGACGGGGTCTTGCTGAGCTGCGCGGGGGCCTCGGACCTGGGCGCGACGGCGGGCAGGGCCGGTTGGCGGATGGAGGCGCTCTGCCGGAAGCTGCTGGCCCTCCAGCCAGACTGCCCCGTGGTGCGAGGGGTCGTGGTCCTCTTCCCGATCGGCTGGGCCAGCCAGCCCGAGTCGATCTCCAGGGCCGCGGCGCTCCGCGAGGACCTGCTGGCGATCCGCCGCGTCCTGAAGGTCCGTTGCCCCGTGTTTGCCCTCTTCCCGCAGATGGAAACGGTCCCCGGCTTCAACGAGTTCGTCGGGCGTCTCGCCTCCCAGGTCGCGCCCCACATGGTCGACCAGCGCGTCGGTTTCGCGGTCCCGAGCACCGAGAGCTTCAGCGGCGAGCTGGTCCAGGGCGGCCTCGTCTGGATGTCCGGCTGGTTCCATAGCTGGGCCTTGAACCTGCTGGCGGGCGACCCCCTCAACGACCAGGGCAACGGCCAGATCGTGACCCTCGACGGCGAGATCCGGCGCTATCGCAAGCGGCTTCGGGCCCTCCTGGAGTCGGCCTTCTCGACCCACCGCGAGACCGAGCCGGTCCTCTTCCGGGGCTCGTACTTCGCCGCCACCGGAGAGGGTCGCACCGAGCGGGCCTTCACGGCGGGGCTCCTCCGGGGGCCCAGGAGCCGGGTGCTCGCCGACCACGTCGCGACGACCTGGAGCGACGAGGCCGAGTGGGAGGACCGCCGGTACGGGCGGCTCGCCCTGGCCGTGGGGTCCGTGGGCGGCCTGATCGCCCTCGTCACCTGGCTATACATCGCGTCGAGAACCCCCCTGGGCTGGGTGGGCCTCGTCGCCATCGCCATCGCCTGGGCCATCGCCCTCTTCAAGATCAGCCGACAATGAAACGATCACGACTATTCAATTAATATATCATATTGTAATAATCTATCATTTCTTTGATGGCCTGTCTCATTGCCCCGCCGCTTCGACGATCCTCAGCAAGACCCTGCCGACGAGCAGCACGTCGCCCGAGGAAACCGGGGTGGTCGCCTCGGCGCGGAGGAAGGTCCCGTTGCGGCTGTTGAGGTCTTCCAGGAGGAACCGGCCCCCTTCGTGGCGGACCTGGGCGTGCTGCCCGCTGACCCAATCGTCGTTGGGCAGGGCGACGTCCACCGGCTTGCCCGGCCGCGAGCCCCGGCCGAGGATGGTCGGCTCGGCCTTGCTGATCGGGAAGCGCAGGCCCATGCTCCCGTCGGGGCGGAGGAAGTCGAGGAAGGCGAGCGGCTGGAGATCGCCGCACCAGAACTCCTCGCCGTCCTCCGACCTCAAGGGCGTGGCGGGCGGCAAGGGACCCGCCTCACGGAACTCGATCAGGTGCCCGCCGACCCTGAAGCGCACGCCATCCCGCAACTCCTTGGTCTGCATGATCTTGAGGAATACGCCGTTGAGCGTCCCTTGGTCTTCGGCCAGCAGCCTGGTGCCGTCATAGGACAGTTTCAGGTGCTTGGTGGCCATCGTATTGAGCTCGGGGAACTGCGAGCTGCGTTCCGTCCGCCCGACCTTCAGGCCCCCCGTCCCGATCGTCGACCACGGCTGCCACTGGCCGGCCCGGTCCAGGATCTGGAGCGTGTAGAGGTGGGTCGGGATCTTCAGCTTCGCGAGGTTGGCCCCCACCATCATCCGAGTGAGCCCGTCGTTCTCGTCCTCCGGTGGGACTTGCCCTCGCGGGGGCGTGGGAAAGGCCGACTGGGGTAGCGGGGGTAGTTGAACAGGAGGCGTCGGTGGGGGTTCATAGGGCGGCGACGGGGCGGCGACGGATTGCGGCCAGGGTTCGACGCTCGGCGGGGTCGGGGCCGGCAACGGATAGGGCGGAGGGGGCGGAGGCGCGGCGGTCGTGGCGTCGGCCTTTCCGCCGAGCATCTCGATCAGCTTCTTTCGGAACCGCCCCGGAGAGGCTACGGGATTCGGCGCCGCCGGATAACCCGCCGAGGGGGGCGGCGGGCCATAGGACGGCGGGGGCCTATAGGCCGGCGGCGGGGGCGGGGGCGGGACGGCCCTCGGCGGCGGCGGCGGGATGGGTGCCGGCGGCGGCGGGGCGACGCGACGGACCTTGGACTTGGGGGCCGGGGGCCGGGGTGGGGCTTCGTTGGGCCTGTGCGGTTCGGGCGGAGCGGCCGGCTCGCGGTCGACCTCGCGATGGGGCCTCGGCGGGGTGCCGCCGCCCTGGAACTTGGGAGGCGCGATCGTCAGGAAGGGGTCCAGTTCCGCCCCGCAAGACGCGCAGTGCTGGCTTTCCTCGCCGACCAAGGCGCCGCAACTGGGGCACACCTGAGCCATCGGTCTCCTCTCCGATCCGGGGCCGGGGGCCGCATCGCCCGGCGACCCGATTCGATTCGCCGGTCGGCCCATCCCCTGTAGATGCCCATTCCGTCCGGTTGTGCCCCGAAGATTGGCTTGACTATAAGGGCTAGCCTCGGGACCGTCAAAGGGTCGAATGGCCGTCCCAACTTCGAGACACGCCGCAAGCTCGAACCGCCCATGATGGGTTCGTCTCGCGCACCGGGGGTCTTCACGTCGTTCGCGCTGCCGGTGCCCGGCCACCCCATGAGTTCGTGGCTCAGGTCCCCGAAATCGTGTCGGAGACATTCCGAAGGGAGGCCGGCGCCAGCGACCAAAATCCGCGGCCCGCTTCGTGGCCCCTCCGACGCAAGGCCCGCGAACACCCAGCTTTCGGCGCCACTCATGGGTTCGTTTCGCGCCAACGCGAGTTCGCGAATCCGGGGGCGAATTGGGTTCGTTTCGCGGAGGGCTTTCTCCAGGGTGGGAGCCTCGTTGGGTTCGTCTTGCGTGAGCGGATCGGGCGGGATGGCGGGAATTGGGTTCGTTTCGCAAGGCCGATCGACGGGGGTCGCTTGGCTTCGTTTCGCGGAGCGACTGGGGGCGTTGGGTTCGTCTTGCGCCGGCCGCCGTCGAAAATTCCGGGAGCGGATTGGGTTCGTTCCGCGCGGGGCGATCATGGTTCCTGCCCCGAGTCGGGATGACAGGTCGAACCAGCGGGCCTGCCACCCCTACGGGGACCTCTGCTGGGTTCGTTTCGACTGGAGGCCCCAACGCGTCGAATTCGGACCGCCAGGCGCCAATCGAGGGCAACACGCTTTGACGGACATGGGGGATTGTCATCGAAAACTTGTGCCCTGTCGCGGTCTCAAGGAATGCCGGGCGAACCGAGGCCCGAAGCCTGGTCGTGGAACGATCGAATGGGGGCGGCGATTTGAGGCGGATTTTTCCGAAAATCCGGCGGTGTTCGGCCCGATCGCCCCTCGAAAATCGACAAGCCTCCGATTTGCGAGTCGTCGGGGAGCCTGGAGAGGCATATTAAGATCAGCAGTCGAGGAGGCATGGGCGGGCGTCTTGCCTCGGTGTCATCGACGGCCAGGAGTGCCTCCATGAGCGTGGAACGGCTGCTGGTTGAGGGCATGCTCGACGAGGCCATCCGGCACCTCGTGGCCGAAGTCAAGGCGAAGCCCACGGACCTCGCCCGCCGGACCACCCTGTTCGAGCTGCTGGGCTTCGCGGGCGAATGGGACCGCGCGGAGCGGCAACTCGACGCGATCGGCCACCTTGACGGGGGGGCCTTGACCGTGTTCGGCGTCCATGCGTATCGCGGCCTGCTGGCGGCCGAGCGGAAGCGCGCGAAGCTGTTCGCGGAGGGGCTGAGGCCCCGGTTCCTGCTCGATCCCCCCGAGGCGGTCGCGACGCACCTGGAGGCCCTCGACCTCGCGAGGGCGGGGCGGGGCGACGAGGCCCGCGCGCGGATCGACGCGGCGGCGGCGGGGCCCGAAATCCGCGGGGACGCGGACGGCGAGGCGTTCGAGGGGCTCCGCGACGCCGACGATCTGCTGGGGCCGGTCCTGGAAGTCTTCGCCCCGGCGGGGTATTGCTGGGTCCCCTGGGAGCAGGTCCAGTTCCTGGAAGTCCCCCCGCCCGCGGGCCTGAGGGACTTGCTCTGGGCCCCCGCCAAGCTGGCGTCGTTCGACGGGCAACTCGGCGAGGTCTTCCTGCCCTGCCTCTACCCGGGCTCGGCGGCCGAGCCCGACGGGGCGATCCGCCTGGGCCGCGTCACCGACTGGCGGGAGCAGCCCGGCGGGCTCGTGCGTGGGGCGGGCCGGAAGCTCTTCCTCGTTGGCGAGGAGGCGCGGACCCTCCAGGAGATCGGCACCCTCCAGTTCTGGGCGGGAGCCTCGACATCCCCCGAGGTGCGAAGCTAATCATGGCGACGCCGCCGATCATCGACCTCGACGAATGGCTCGCGCCGATCTCCGGCGAGAATCCGTCGGGGAAGGACCTGGCCTACGACCCCGATTATGACCAGATCCGCGAGGCCCGACGCGCCGAGGATCCGAACAACCAGGGGGACTGGAAGCGTGAGACCAAGGCGGCCGACTGGGAGGCTGTCGTGGATCTGGGAGGGGAGTGCCTCCGCGAGAAGACCAAGGACTTGCAGATTGCCGCATGGGTCACCGAGGCGCTGACCCGGCTCCACGGGTACGCCGGCCTGCGTGACGGGCTCGCGCTGCTGCTGGGCATCCAGGCGCAATTCTGGGACACGTATTATCCCTGGATCGACGACGGCGACCTCGAATCCCGCCTCGGCCCGTTTCTGTTCCTGAACGAGCCGAAGCTCCTGCCCTTCCTGATCCGGGACGTTGCCCTGACGAGGGGCCTGGGCGACGTGCCCTACTCGTTCCACCGTTACAAGGAGTCGCGCGACACGGATAATGCGATCTTGAAAACGCCCGACAAGGCGAAGGCGATCCTGGCCGAGGGGCGGATCACGGCCAAGATGTTCGACGACCAGGTCGCGCAGACGCCCCGGGCCTTCTACGAGGCGTTGGTCGGCGACCTGAAGCAGGCCATCGCGGCCTTCCAGACCTTCGACGCCGACACCGACGCGCGGTTCGGACGCGATGCGCCCGGCCTCCTGAACATCGGCAAGGCCCTCGACGATTGCCTCCGCCTGCTCGACCCCATCCTGGCCGTCAAGCGGCAGCAGGAGCCCGACCCTGAGCCCGAGCCCGAGCCCGAGCTTGAACCGCTCGCTGCCGCGGAGAATCTGCCCGGATCGCCAGGCGCGGAGCGGGACGGGGTCTCCGACACGCTCGCGACCCACGCCGCGACCGGGACGACGGCCAGGGCAGTGGACCTCGGCCGGGTGCTGATCGACTTCCGCTCGCTCGCCCAGCAACTGGCGGAGGCGGGCGCCAGGCTGGAGGAGAACCGCCAGAAATATGCGGAGCACCAGGCGGAGTTGCGGAAGCTCGACGCGGAGTACGAGGAGATCTCCCGGATGATCGGGCGGGATGGCGAATGCCACCAGCTCCTCGGGCGCATCCTCAAGCTCCAGGGCCGTCCCTAGGCCGCCCGGCCCTCCCGACGACGCGGCGACGCCGGGACGAAGCCGCGTTTCTTACGGATACCCAGTTGACTTGACCGTGAATGTGGCACATCCTTGGCGTTCGTCGGTGGCGAACGGCCAGGTTCCCAACCCCATCCCACGCTTCAGGAAGGGCCGACCATGCCCCCCCAGAGCACCCAGCACAAGCTCGACCGCGTGCGGAAGCCCCGCGTCCACCTGACCTACGACGTCGAGGTCGGGGGCGCGATCCAGTTGAAGGAATTGCCGTTTGTCGTCGGCGTCCTGGCCGACCTCTCGGGCAAGCCCTCGGAGCCGCTCCCGAAGCTGAAGGACCGCAAGTTCATCGAGATCGACCGCGACAACTTCGACAAAGTCCTGGCCGGGATGAAGCCTCGGCTGGCCTTCCAGGTCGACAACACGCTCCAGGGCGACGGCACCAAGATGAACGTCGAGCTGCAATTCAGCAGCATCGAGGACTTCGAGCCCGAGCAGGTCGTCCGGCAGGTTGAGCCCCTGCGGAAGCTGCTGGAGGCCCGCGGCCGGCTGACCAACCTGCTCAGCAAGATGGACGGCAACGATAAGCTGGAGGCCCTGCTCCAGGACGTCGTCAACAACACCGAGTCGCTGAAAACGCTGAGCGGCGAGACCGGCCGAGGCGATTCGAACCCCGGGGAGTCCTGAGATGAGCACCGCCGGTCAACAGCAGTCGTCGACGACCTCGGCCGCCGAGGCGCAGGGCGCCAGCCTGCTGGACAAGATCATCTCCGAAGGCCGCCTGGCGCGCGACGACGAGCAACGCGCTGTCGCCAAGGACATCCTCGGAGAGTTCGTCGACCAGGTCATGGCCGGGACGATGACGGTGTCCAAGGACACCCAGGCGATGATCAACGCGCGTATCGGCCAGATCGACGCGCTGATCTCCGACCAGTTGAACGCCATCCTGCACCATGAGGAGTTCCAGGCGCTGGAGGCGTCGTGGCGGGGGCTGCACTACTTCGTCCACCAGAGCGAGACGGGGACCCTGCTGAAGGTCCGCGTGCTGAACGTCTCGAAGAAGGACCTGCTCAAGGACATGGAGCGGGCGCCGGAGTTCGACCAGAGCGCCCTGTTCAAGAAGGTGTACGAGGACGAGTTCGGCACCTTCGGCGGCGCGCCGTTCGGGGCCCTGGTGGGCGACTACGAGTTCAGCAGGCACCCGCGGGACATCGCGCTTCTGGAGAAGATCTCCAACGTGGCGGCGTCGGCGCACGCGCCATTTATCTCGGCGGCCAGCCCGCAACTGTTCAACTGGGACGACTTCACCGAGGTCTCCGGCCCCCGCGACCTCGCCAAGATCTTCAGCACGCCGGAATACGTGAAGTGGCGGTCGTTCCGCGACTCGGAGGACTCGCGATACGTCGGGCTCTGCGTGCCCCACATCCTGATGCGCCTGCCCTACGGCCCCGAGACGATGCCGGTCGAGTCGTTCAATTTCGAGGAGGATGTCGACGGCACCGACCACCGCAAATATCTCTGGGGCAACGCCGCCTACGCCTTCGCCACGCGGCTGACCGACTCGTTCGCCCAGCATCGCTGGTGCGCGGCGATCCGGGGGGTCGAGGGGGGAGGGCTGGTTTCCGGGCTGCCGGTCCACACCTTCAAGACCGACGAAGGGGACGTGGCGCTGAAGTGCCCGACGGAGATCGCCCTCACCGACCGCCGCGAGAAAGAGCTTTCGGACCTGGGTTTCATCCCCCTGGTGCATTGCAAGAACACCGACTTCGCGGCGTTCTTCGGCGCCCAATCGGCCCAGCAGTCGAAGGTGTACGACACCGACGCGGCGAACGCCAACGCGCGGCTCTCCTCCCAGCTCCAGTACATCATGGCCACCTCGCGGTTCGCCCACTACCTCAAGGCGATGATGCGCGACAAGATCGGCAGCTTCATGAGCCGCAGTGAGTGTGAGTTGTTTCTGAACCGCTGGATCGCCAACTACGTCACCAAGGACCCCGACGCCAACCAGGAGACGAAGGCCAAGCGCCCGCTGAGCGAGGCCCGCATCGACGTGGTCGAGGTGGCCGGCAAGCCGGGCTGCTACAAGGCCGTCGCCTTTTTGAAGCCGCACTTCCAGCTCGACGAGCTGACGATCTCGTTGCGGCTGGTGGCCGAGCTCCCCCCACCGGCGAAGTGACCGGCACCCGCCCGGCATCGGTCCCCCGGAATTTTATTTGTAACTTCCGAGGGTACATTTCGGGATATCTTCCGTAGAGATGTCGGCACGTCGGGGATGTGAACCTCGAACCTCGGGCCGGTTCCGCGAATCAAGGTCGTTCGACAAAAAGGAAGCATGCCATGGCCGCGAATTCTTTCCTGAAATTCGACCCGGAGATCAAGGGCGAGTCGAAGCAAACCGGCCACGAGGGACAGATCGAGATCCTGAGCCACTCGTGGGGAGTCACGCAGGCCGGCGGCTACTCCTACGGCTCCGGCGGCACGTCGGCCAAGGCCAACGTCCATGACCTCCATTTGTCGTTCCGGATGTCCCCGGCGTCGCCCAAACTGTTTCAATACTGCGCCACCGGCAAGCACCTCGACTCCGCGACACTCACCCTCCTGGAGGCGAGCGAAACGCCGCAGAAGTACATGGAGCTCACGCTCACCGACGTGGTCATTTCCAGCTACCAGACCGGGGGTAGCGGCGATGACAAGCCGATCGAATCGATGACGCTGAACTTCGCCAAGGTGAAGCAGGAATACTTCGTGCAGGACGACAAGGGCGTCGTCACCTCGGCCGCCACGGGCACCTGGAACCAGCAGAAGGCCACGGCGAGCTGACCCCGCCCCGGCTTCGCACTGTTGACGGGGGCGTGAGATGGGGCGAGTCCGGGCCGATCAAGACCTCCGCCCCTCGGTGTTCGATCGCCTGATCGACGCCGAGCCGGAGGTCACTTCCGAGCCGCGGGTCCACCGCTCGGCCAGGCTCGCCCAGTTGAAGGACTCGGTCAAGCGCGACCTGGAATGGTTGCTGAATAGCAAGCGCGCGCCTCTCCACCTGACGCCCGGACTGCACCACCTGAACGCCTCGCTGCTGACCTTCGGGCTGCCCGACTTCACGCATTCGAGCCTCCACCGAGCCGACGATCGGCGGGCCTTGCAACAGGCGGTCGAGGCGGCCATCCGCCGCTTCGAGCCCCGGCTCACGGCCGTGACCGTGACCCTGGTCGAGGGCCGCGAGGCCGACCGCGGCCTCCGGTTTCGAATCAACGCGACCCTCAACGTCGAGCCGACGCCGGAGGCCGTCACGTTCGACTCGATCCTCGAATTGTCCACGAAGTCTTTTGTGTTCGAGTCTGAATGAGCTGGCTGGAAGGGGCGACCTTGGGGTATCAATCATGGATGACGACTTGCTGGCTTATTACAATGGGGAGCTGACGTTCATCCGCGAGCTGGGCGCCGAGTTCGCCGGGAAGTATCCGAAGGTGGCCGCCCGGCTGCTCCTGGACGCCGAGAAGTGCGAGGACCCGCATGTCGAGCGCCTGCTGGAAGGTTTCGCCTTCCTGGCCGCGCGGGTCCGCCAGAAGATCGACGACGAGTTCCCCGAGATCACCGACGCCCTGCTCGGCGCGCTCTACCCACATCTGCGGCGCCCCCTGCCATCGATGTCCATCGTCCAGTTCGTGCCGGGCCCGGACCCCCTGAAGCTCTCCGGCGGCCTGACGATCGACCGCGGCGCGCGGCTCCATTCGCGGCCGGTGGGGGGCTCGCCTTGCCAGTTCCGCACGGCCTACCCGGTCACGCTCTGGCCCGTCGAGGTCGAATCCGCCAGGCTCAGCCCCGACCGGGTCGTTTTCCCCGGCAAGCGGCCCGAGGCGGTCTCGCTGCTCCAGCTTCGCTTGAAAGGCCCCGTGGGCGTCCCGTTCGGGGCGTTGGGGATCGACCGCCTGCGGTTCTACCTCGACGGCGAGGCGCCGACGGTCCGCGCCCTGTATGAACTCCTCTTCACGCGCACCTGCCAGGTTCTGCTTCGGGGCCAGGCACCTGGCGGCCCGGAGGCCGTGGTCGAGCTGCCTCGCGACGCGATCCGCCCGGTCGGATTCGGGCGCGACGAGGGGATGGTCCCCTATCCCGACAGGGCCTTCCCCGGCTATCGCTTGCTGCAAGAGTATTTCGCCTTCCCCGAGAAGTTCCTCTTCTTCGACGCGGTGGGGCTGACTGCCCTCGCCGGCCGGGGCTGGGGCGAAACGCTCGACCTGCTGATCTTCTTCGACCAGCCACCGAAGGGCGACCTGACCCTTCGCCCCGAGAATTTCCGACTCGGCTGCGCCCCGGCGGTGAACCTGTTCACGCTGGTCGCCGAGCCGATCGTCCTGAATCAGACCAAGTTCGAGTATCGCGTCGTCCCCGACGTCCACCGGCCGCTGGCGACCGAGGTCTACTCCATCGACGCGGTCACCAGCACGGCCTCGTACCTGGCCGAGCCGCTCGCCCTGGAGCCCTTCTACGCCCTGCGGCATGCGCCCGACGCCGGCGCGCCTCGGGCCTGCTGGTACGAGAGCCGTCGCCCCTCGGCGCGGAAGGACGACACGGGGACCGAGACGACCTTGACGTTCGTCGACCCGGATTTCCGCCCGACCCGTCCGGCCGCCGAGATCCTGACCGTCCACGCGACCTGCACCAATCGCGACCTGCCGGGGCGGCTCCCGTTCGGCGGGTCGAACTCCGACTTCGACCTGGAATCCCCGGGCGCGATCAGCCGCGTCCGCTGCCTCCGCAAGCCAACGCCCTCGCTACGGCCGCCCTCGGGGCGCGGGGCGCAATGGGCCCTGGTTTCCGGCCTTTCGCTCAATCACCTTTCGCTGGCCGACTCAGAGGAGGGCCTGGAAGCGCTCCGCGCCCTCCTGCGGATGTACGACCTGGCCGACAGCGCGGCCAACCGCCAGCAGATCGCGGGGATCACCAAGGTGTCGAGCCGCAGAGCCGCCGGCCGGGTCGGTGGCGGGGCCTGCCTGGGGATCGAGGTGACGATCGAGTTCGACGAGGCTCAGTTCGTCGGCAGCGGCGTCCTGCTGCTGGCGGCCGTGCTTGAGCGATTTCTGGGGATGTATGCGTCGATCAACGCGTTCAGCCAGCTGGTGGCGACGACCCGACAGCGCGAGGGGATCTTGAAGCGATGGCCACCCAGGGCGGGCGAGAAGGTCCTCCTCTAGGGCGCACGCTCTTCGAGGAGCCCTACAAGTTCGATTTCTTCCAGGCCGTCCGCCTGCTGGGGAAGATGCGTCCCGGACGCGTCGCGGTCGGCGGCGAGGGGCACCCAGGGCGCGAGGTCGTGCGGTTCCGCTCGCTCCTGTCGCTGGCCTTCCCCCCCAGCGAGGTCCACGCGCTGGCCCCGACGGCCGGGGAAGACGCCGAGGCCCCTCCCGAGATGACCGTCGCGTTCATGGGCCTGACCGGGCCGGTCGGAGTCCTGCCGCCGCACTACACCGAGATGCTCATCGCCCGCCGTCGCGCCGGCGACCCCACGGCGGCGGCGTTCCTCGACCTGTTCAACCACCGGATGATCTCGCTCTTCTTCCGCGCCTGGGAGAAGTACCGCCCCGCCCTGGCTCGCGAGCGTGGCGAGGAAGACCTGCTCGCCCGCTGCCTGTTCGCCCTGATGGGCCTGGGTACCGGGTCGCTGCGGGACCGGCACGAGTTCCCCGACGCCGCGCTGCTCTTCCACGCCGGTACCTTCGCCCAGCGAAGGCGTCCCGCCGTGGCCCTGGAGGGGGTCTTGCGCGACTATTTCGGGCTGGAGGTTGTGGTCGAGCCGTTCGTCGGCCGCTGGCTCGCGCTCGACCCGGCCGACCGCTCGGCCCTCGCGCCGGGGGGCCCCAGCAACGCGCTCGGATCGAGCATGATGCTGGGGGGGAGGTTCTGGGACGTGCGGGGGAAGTTCCGCCTGCGGGTGGGCCCCTTGACGTTCGCGCAATTCCTGGCCTTCTCGCCTGAAGGCGCCGACTTCCGTGCCCTGGCCCAGATGGCCCGCCTGTTCGTCGACGGCGAGCTGGACTTCGACGTGCAGCTCATCCTGAAGGCGGAGGAGGTGCCCGACTGTCGACTCTCCTCCCAGCCGAGTGCCGGGGCGAGGCTGGGCCGGCACGCGTGGCTCAAGGGCCGCCCCTTCGCCGCCGACGCCGAGGAAGCCGTCTTCGCGTCGGGATGTTGAACAGTCGCGACAATCACGAACGATCCCCACTGGAGGATTCCCATCATGGCCTCGCAACTCGTCGGCCTCATCAAGCAACTGAGCTGGCAGGATTTCGGCACCCCGCGCGTCGGAAAAGCCCCAGGCCCCGGTCAAACCCTCACGGCCGCGGAGACTCACGCCCCCGTCCTGCCCGGGAGCTTCTGGTTCGACCCGGTATCGCCCCCCTTGAAAGTCCCCAAGTATCACCTCCGCGACAACGTGACCGTAACCGTCACCTTCGACACCAAGAAAAGCTTCGTCATGGCCTGGGTCTTCGCGACCCCGCAAGCCGACCAGACGCGGTTGCTCAACCACGAGCAGGGCCATTACAACATCTCAGCCCTCGTGGGCCGCGATTTCTTCATCGACGTCATGCAGATCAAGGCGAAGCAGTTCACGAAACCCCAGGACGGGCTCGCCGAAGTTACCGCCCTGAACAAGGCCAGCCTCTCCAAGATTCAGGCGATCGACGACCTCTACGACGTCGACACCAAGAACGGCAACGACTCCACCGGCCAGAACCAGTGGAACACCTTCCTCCAGAACGCCTTCACCCAGGCGCGGCCCAACGGGGAGACCTCGCCCTCGGGCGTCCCCTACAAGATGAGGTTGATCGACCTCCTCAAGGCGGCGGGGAAGAAAATCTAGCCGCGGGGCGTGAGGCTTACGCCAGCCTCACGCCCTACGTGGAGAGGCCGTCGGATCGAGGCTCACCCGTCCACGGCCCCGGCGTAGTGGCCGATGATCCGCCGGCCGTCCTCGATCGCGAGGACGTCGTAGTGGAACCGCGCCAGGTCGAAGGACGGTCGGCTCCCGAAGGGAGTCGTGTGGATGTGATAGGCGTCAATGCCCCGTTCAGCCGACCAGCACCGTCGGCAGGCCCATGACGATGGTGCCGCCGTGGGCCGTCAGGTCGCCCATCCGGGCGGCGGGCTGGCCGACGATCAGGACGGTGAAGCTGCCCAGGACGATGACGTCGGGGGGGCCGACGCAAACGGCCATGTCGCCGACCCTCGCGGCCGGCAGGCCGCCGATCAGGACCGTGACGCCCCCTGGCGGCAGGATCGGACCGCCGACGTGGGGGACGAGGACGGTGACCAGCGCGCAAACGTGCATATCCGTGACGCGGGCGGCGGGCATGCCCATGATCGGGTCACTCCCAGGTGTCGACGCGCCGGGAGGGGCCGGAGATCGGCCGACCCGCGGGGATCGGGGCCGTCGGCGACGGCCTCAACCGCGGGGGCACCGTTGTCGACCAACAGTTCGCGCCCGAGGCGACTTCGAGCCCCAGGGCCACGAATTGGCGGAACTTCTCGGCGGCCTTCTCCGGCTCGGAAAGGACGGCGGCGAGCAGGACAGACCCCGAGACGCCCCTTGCCGTCAACCCTTCGGGCGGCGGGACATCCTGGATGTTGGGGGGCCCGAGGCTGCCGCCGCCCCAGAAGGCGGCCATCGCGGCGCAGCCGGCCGGGGTGCCCACGCCCGCCGCGATGGCCGACGCCTCGGCCTCGCGACGGTTCGGCTCCTCAGTCTCGGCCGCCCAGCGCTCGGCGGCGGCGATCGCGGCGGCGATCGGTCCTGGGGGCGTTGCGCCGTGAGCCTGTCGGGCGCACTGGCAGGCCCACCAGACGGCCTCGCGCTTCGGTAGGGCGTGGGCCAGGGTCCGCACCGCGTCGGCGAACAGGCCGCTGGTCAACAACGTTTCGAGATACCGGCGCAGGTCGGGGTCGCCCGCGAGCAGCGCCCGGGCGTCGTCCCCCAGGGGGGCGCCTTGGGCTGCCTCGGCGGCCTTCCGGCCTTCGAACTGGTCGCTCATGAGCCATCCCCCGGCCGCCCGAGGCGTCGCGTCAGTTAATCATCGTGAGGCCGCCCTGGCATTTCAGGATCGCGGTGCCTTCGATCTGGGTCATCAAGCTCTTGACCTCCGCCTGGACCTGGCCTTCGACGGAGATCATCATCCCCTTGATCGTTACACCCAACTGGTCGAGCTTGATGCTGCTCTGGCCGACCTTCAGCTCGATCGACTGCAACGCCTCGGTCGTGCTGGCGCCAAGGTTGAGCTTGGTCGTCTGGTTGCCCATCTTGATGGTGAGGGAGTCGTTGCCCATGTCGATGACGACGGCCCGGTTGCCCATCTTGACTTCCAGGCTCTCGTTGCCGGTCTCGATGGTCTCGGTGCGGTCCTTGTAAATTGAGGTCGTCTGGCTACCGTCCGTGCATGAGGGACCGGGGGAGCCGACCTTCAGGGTGTCGTTGTTCTCAACGACGCGGTTGCAATCCTTCTCGGCGTGGAAGTAGACCTCCTCGGAGCCCCTCTTGTCCTCGAACCGCAGTTCGTTGAAGTTCTCGGGGGTGCCGTGGAGGGTGCCGCGGCTCTTGAGGCCGCTCTGGGTCTTGTTGTCGGGCAGGGCGTAGGGGGGCATCTGGTCGGCGTTGTACACGGAGCCGACGATGATCGGCCGGTCGGGATCACCCTCCTGGAAGGCGAGCAGGACCTCCTGGCCGACGCGGGGGATGTGGATCGCGCCCCATTGCCGGCCAGCCCAGGGGGTGCCGACGCGCACCCAGCACGAGCTATTGGCGTCGCCCTTGCCCTGGCGGTCCCAGTGGAACTGCACCTTCACGCGCCCGTATTTGTCGCAGAAGATCTCGTCGCCAGCGGGGCCGACGACCACGGCCGTCTGGGTCCCGTGGACGACCGGCCGGGGCGTGTCGCGCCGGGGGCGGAAGGGCAAGGCCGCCGGGAGGCACGTGAACGTGTTGGCGTAGGAAAGTTCGCTGCCCGCGCTGGAGCGATATTCGCCCGCCAGGTTCGCCTTGTGGTGGACCTCAACGAGCACGTAAGGGCCGTCGGCCGACCCACGGCGGGCCAGCGTGAACTTGTGGCCGGCGGCGAGGTATCGGCAGTTCCCCGCCCCCTGGATAACCAGGGCCTGGGCCGCCTCCTCCTGCATGCGGATGCCAACGGTGCGCCGGCCGTCGTCGAAGATCTTCGAGAGGTCGTCCGGGCGATCGCCGCCGCCGGGATCGATGCCGTCGAACCGACTGGAGTAGGCGCCCGGGTAGTCGTAGAGTTCGAGCTTTTCGTTGCGCCCCAGTTTGAGCTTGTGAGTGACCCCGCCGACCGGGACGGATTCGAGGGTCGGGCGGTCGACCTCCAGCGACTTGTCGGGTAGCTCGAAGCAGTGGTCCCGAAGGGTGATCTTGCCCGATCGCAGCTCCTGGCTCGTTTCCCAGGCGTGGATGCGGTCGGGCTCGCGGCGGCCAGCCTCGGAATTCTCGAACTCGATCGGACTCCGGACGGGCAGGTCGGGATGGCCCCCCGGGGTGTCGGCGACGACCAGGGTGTGACCGTCGGGGTTGTGCCGGAAGAAGTAGTAGATCCCCTCTTCCTCCATGAGACGAGAGGCGAAGGCGAAATCGGTCTCGCGATACTGGACGCAGAAGTCGCGCGGCTCGTAGGTGCCCCGAAGCTGATACTCCACATCCAGGCCCGCGAGGACCTGCTTGAGGATCTCGGGGACGCCGACCTGCTGGAAGATCCGGCTCTGCGCGACCCGGGTGAGGAACCAGAACTGGGGCACGATTTCCAGCTGGTAGGGCGTGAAGGTGGCGTCGGGAACCCCCTCGCCCACCTTGCTGCAAATCCCGCTGAAGTGGCGGGTTTCCCCCCCCGCCAGCGCCAGGGAGGCGATGACCTTCTGCCCGAGCAGGGCATCAAAGGCGACCGGGGTGCCATTCTCGGCCACCACGTTGAGCTGGAAGCGGAAGAGCCGCGAGAGCGCCTCGGTCCCCTCGAATCCCCTCAGGAGCAAGACGTCCTCGCCCAGCGGGGTCTTGACCGACAGATGGCGATCGGCCTGGACGTATCCCGTCATGCCACCCTCCGCGCCTGCCAGAACCCGCCCGATCGCCGGGCCTGCCCCACCCCGAGCCAGCGGCCATTCTGCCACACGCCACCCGCCGGGACCAACGCGCGCCCGCCTTGCGTCCTCGATCTCCACATCTGGACATGCCGCACTCCGGCCCTCCGCGACACAATTCCGCGCCTGGCCACAATGGCGGGCAACCTCCTTAACTTGACTTGGCGACGGCGGCTGTTACATTGCCGTATGGGCGCCCTCCTAGTTCACCCATGTTCCCGATCTTAAAATTTCCACCCTGTTCAGCCGCCAAGGGCCAACGGCCTGGCGTGTCTCCGAGGGGCCCTACGATGCCGAAGCGACCTCGTGTGCAGCCGACCTCGCGCCCGTCCGCCCGACGGAGGGCGGCGGTCCTGTCGGTCGAGGCGGTGGAAGCCCGCGTGCTGCTGGCGACGTTGACGGTCAATACCGTCGCGGACGACACGACCCCCGACGGCACGCTCTCGCTGCGAGAGGCGATCGCGGTCGCCAACGGGACGCTGGCCCTCAACGCCCTGAGCGCCCAGGAGCAGGGCCAGGTCGTCGGCGCCCTGTCGATCCCCAATACGATCGCCTTCCGAATCCCGGGCCCCGGGGTGCATACCATCCTTGTCAATGCGCCCCTGCCGCCGATCACCCGTGGACTGATCATCGACGGCTACACCGAGCAGGGGGCCAGCCCGAACACGCTCGCGACCGCGGATAACGCCGCCTTGAGGGTCCAATTGTCGGGAATTCGCCAGTTTTCGGGCCTCCAGATCCAGGCCGACCAATGCCTGGTGCGGGGCCTCGCAATTGTCGGGTTCACCAACGCGATCGCGATCAACGCGGGCGTGGGGAGCCGGATCGAGGGGAATTTCCTCGGGACGGACACCTCGGGGGAGGCCGGGCCGGGCAATCTCGGCTACGGCGTCGCGGTTTCCGCGGTCGGCAACGTGATCGGCGGGCCGACTCCCGCGCAACGCAATGTCATCGCGGCCAATGGGAGCGGCGGCATCCTCGTCTCCTCCGAGAGCACCGCTGGCGCTTCAGGCAATGCGATCGAGGGGAATTTTATCGGCATCGGCGCCTCCGGCACCACCCGCCTGGGCAATGGGGGCGACGGCGTGAATGTGCAGTTCGGGGGCACCGGCACGACGATCGGCGGCGCGACTCCCGGCCGGCGGAACGTCGTTTCGGGAAACACCGGCAGCGGCGTGAGTATCGCCACGACCGGAACCACCGTGCAGGGCAACCTGATCGGCACGAACGCCTCCGGGGTCCTCGCCGTGGGCAACACCCTGGACGGGGTGAGCCTCTTCTCCAGCGGGTCTTCCTCCAACGCGTCCAACAACCTGATCGGGGGCACCGGGCCGGGCCTGGGCAACGTCCTCTCGGGCAACTTCCGGGACGGCATCGGCATCGCCAGCTTCTCGATTTCCTCGGGGAGGGTCGCCGACGCGACCGGGAATGTCATCCAGGGCAACCGGATCGGGGTGGACGACTCGGGCAAGCGTCCCGTCGGCAATGGCCGCGATGGCGTCAGGATCTCCGGGGCGTCGGGCAACCTCATCGGGGTGGGGGGGACCCTTCTCGACGGCTTCAACATCATCGGCGGCAATCTGCAAGATGGGGTCGAGGTTGTCGGGAGCCTCAACACCTCCGACTCTTCCCCCATCGACGCCCCCCGGAACCAGATTCGCCTGAATTTCATCGGGACCGACACCGAAGCGTCGCTCGCCCTGAGCAACGGGCGCGATGGGGTGAGGATCTCCAGGGCCAACAACAACGTGATCCTGGGCAATTCCATCGCGTTCAACCTCGCGAACGGCGTGACGATCGGGGCCAGTCTCGCGGAGCAGGTCACCGGCAATGTCATCGACGTCAATGGCATCTTCGGCAACGCCAGGCTGGGGATCGACCTCGGAAACGACGGGGTGACGCCTAACCTGCCGGGAGGGCCCAACGCGGGGCCGAATCCCCGTCAGAACTTCCCGGTCCTGACGGCGTCCACGGTCGTGGGCGATCGGTTGGTCGTGACCGGGACGCTCGATAGCCCTCCCAATCAGGCGTTCACCATCCAGCTCTTCGGCAACCCCGCCCTCGACCCCACCGGCTACGGCCAGGGTCGTCGCTTTTTGGGCACGACGATTGCCACGACCGATCGCCTCGGGTTCGCAACCTTCCAGATTTCCGTCTCGGCGGCGCTCGCGGCGGGCCAATCCCTGTCGGCGACCGCGACCGATTCGCGAGGGAACACCTCGGAGTTCTCGCGCGACCTCGCGGCGGCCTCCATCAGCACGTTGGCGTTCTCCGCGCCGACGTACACCGTGAACGCCGTCGGCGGGCCGGTGTTCGCCACCGTCAACGTCATCCGCAACGGCGCGACGGACCGCCAGGTCCGCGTCAACTTCGCCACCAGCGACGGCGATGCGACGGCCGGGGTCGACTACGTGGCGACCTCCGTCACCTTGACCTTCGCCCCCGGAGAGGTGTCCAAGACGGTCCAGATTCCCATCCTCGACACGCTGCTGCTTTCGGGCACGAGGCGGTTCGTCGTGGCGCTCTCGGCCCCCGCCGATGGGTCGCAACTCGGACCCCAGGCGACGGCGGTCGTGACGATCGTCGAGGCGAACAACCTGGTCGTCACGACCACCGCCGACGACGGGGTCGGCTCGCTGCGGAGGGCGATCAACCTCGTCAATAATCCCCAGAATACGGGGCCCTTCGCCATCACCTTCGCGATCCCTGGCACGGGCGCGCGGATGATCCGGCCGGCGACCGCGTTGCCGATCATCGTCGCCCCGGTGAGCATCGACGGATACACCCAGCCGGGCTCGCGACCCAACGGGCGGGCCGTCGGCGACGACGCGGCGATGGCCATCTTGCTGGACGGCAGCCTCCTGCCTCGCGGCGGGGCCGACAGCGGGCTGGTCTTCGCCGCGAGCGGGAACGTGGTGCAAGGGCTGGCGATCGGCGGGTTCCCGGTGGCGGGGATCGTCCTGGAAGCCGGAGTCGGCAGCCGCATCCGGGGCAACTTCCTCGGCACCGACGCCAGCGGGACGAGGGCCTTGCCCAACGGCAAGGACGGGATCTTCCTCGTCGACTCGTCCTACAACCTCATCGGCGGGACGACGCCCGGCGAGCGCAACATTATCTCCGGCAACGGCTCCGTCGGGGTCGTCATCCAGGGCAACGCCCCCCTCAGCGACGGCTTGCCGACGGCCGCCGCGATCAGCAACGTCCTGGTGAACAACTACATCGGCACCGACGCCAGCGGCCTGGCCCCCCTGGGCAACGCGCAGGACGGCGTGTTCCTCGTCGATGCGTCGGGGAACTCCGTCGGGCTGGCCGCCGCGATGGCGGGCAACCTGATCTCGGGCAACGGCTCCGTCGGCGTGCAGATTCTGGGCGCTGGCGCCTCGGGCAACCAGGTCCTCGGCAACGCCATCGGACTCGACGCCACCGGACGCCGTCGCCTGGGGAATGTCAACGACGGGATCTTTCTCGATCGGGCGTCCGGCACCCTCATCGGCGGGTCGGTCCCCGGCGCGGGCAATGTCGTCGCGGGCAACGGCTCCGTCGGCGTGCAGGTCGCCGGCTCTGGCGCATCGGGCAACGTCATCCAGGGCAACCTGATCGGCACCAACTCGCTCGGGGAGGCGGGCCTGGGCAACCGCCGGGACGGCGTTTTCCTCAATCAGGCCCCGGGCAACCTCCTCGGCGGCGCCCTGCCCGGTCAGGGTAACTTCGTGTCGGGCAATGGCTTCTCCGGCATCGAGATCGTCCGGGCCACCGGGAACGTCGTGCAGGGCAACCTCAACGGCCTCGCCCCCGGCGGCGGAGCCCTGGGCAATGGCGGCTACGGGGTCTTGATCCAGAACGCGTCGGGCAACACGATCGGCGGGGCGGGAAGCGCCCGGAACACCATCATGTTCAACAGGTTCGACGGCATCCAGGTGCTTCGCAACGGGCAACCGCTCGCGAGCCCCGGCGGGTCGGGCAATGCCATCTCCGGCAACCTGCTCGGCGGCAACAACCGCCTGAACGGCGCGGCCGGGGCGGCTCCCACGCCGGGCCCGCATCCCAAGGGGGCCCGACAACACGGCCTGCTCGGCTCGCGAGGTCCCAGGCGCCGTGGCTGAGACGATGCCTCGCGCAGGATGGCCCCTGGGCCGGGGGACCATCCGGGCTGGGTCGATTACTGGCCGATAATCGGCGTGGCCGGGCGCCTGCCGCCGAAGTAGATGCTGAACAGGGCGACGACCTCGAAGTCGAAGGGCCTCGGCCCGGTCACGGGGGTGACGATCCCGGTGGTGAACAGCGACCGCCGGCCAAACAGGATGTTCGTCCCGTAGGTCAGGTCGACGGTGTCCGGCGTCCCGGCCGGGTCGCGAAGGCTGAGGTAGTCGCGGTGCGTCAGCGGGACGTTGACGTGGCACTCGAGCGTCGGGGCGATGGCGGTGATCCACGCGTTGGGAGCGGTGTTGCGATACACGTAGTAGCCCAGCCCGACGTCCGTGTAGAGCATGACGGTGTCGCGGGCGTCGAGCGGAACGCTGATCTGCTCGAAGCCCTGGAGGAACAGGCGGTCGCGCTTGAAGTAATAAGCGAGGAACGGGGCCAGTTCCGTGTTGCGGAAGCTCGTGCTGAAGCTGGACCCGGCGAAGTTGCCCGGCCCCGTCGGCGTGTTGATCGACATGCCGGCCGACACGAGCGCCCCGTTGCCCGTTGCGGCCAGCGGCCCGCCAGCGCCCGAGATCCCCAGGCTCGGGCCGTTGGAGAGGGCGCCGGACCGGTACAGGACGTACTTCAGGAAGAGGTTCAGGTCCCCGACCGAGGAGGTAGTCCCTCCCAGCCCCGGGAAGCGGCTGTTGGAAGAGAAGGTGTTGATGTTATCGCGCAGGCCGATGGAGGCGTTGCCGTCGAGGAAGGTCTTCTCGAAGCCAAGGAGGTAGCGAAAGACCTCGATACGGGAGACCGGCGACGCGAAGCGGCTGTTCAGAGCCCCGTTGAGGTTGTTGTAGTAGTTGAAGCCGGAGAAGACGCGGTCCTGGGGAATCGGGCTCATATTCTCGGCGATCTTCATGCCGCGGATATAGGGCAGGACCGTCTTCGCCTTGTTCGCCCGCTCTCCCAGGAACGACTGAGGCTGCCCCGGCCTCGGTGGGGGCGAAGGAGTCGGCGGGGTGGGTGGGAGCGGCGAGAACAATCGGACCGCGATCCCCAGGGCGGGCCCGCGGTCGCCGAGCATGACCAACGCCCCGTTGGAGCCTCCGAGCCCCCCGCCCAGCCCCGTGGCGAGGGCCGGCGCGCCCCCACCCCCACCCGTTGCCGAGGGTGCGGCGGCCCCTCCAGTCGCCCCGATCCCCCCCGCGGCCGGGCCCGGGCCAGGCGCGGCACCAGCCGGCCCCTCTCCGGTGGCACCGGCAGGCCCCTCCCCGGTGGCGGCGCCTCCGCCGGGACCGGCCGTGTTGCCGCCCGGCATCGCACCGGGCGACCCGGAGGGGACGCCCAACGGACCGGAGTTCGTGGGCGAACCGCCCGGCACAACCTGGGGGCTCGGCCTCGATGGGCATGAGCACCAGCGTGCGTCCGGGGCCTGCTGGTTCGAGGCGAGAGTCCCCAGGACCACGCGCCGCGGCCGGTTGCAAGCCCGGCATTGGGCCGGGGTCGACGGGGTTGGGGGCTGGTCTCCGCGGGCACTCTGGCCGCACCAGGAACCTGCGCCGCATGCCGCCAAGCACGCAATCCACCCATATCGTCTCCGCATGGCGTCGCGCTCCCTAGAAACGGCGTCTCGAATCCGATCCAGGAGGCCCGTCCGCCTCGCGCGGTCGGGTGGCCGTGGATCGCAGGGCCCTCCCCCCTTCGCCACCGGGGCGTGCGGAGTACGGCATCACCGGATTTATCGGCGTCACAGGGACGATCGGTTGCCATAATCTCTCCGGATTTCCGGATTGTCCTGGCGCTGGCGTAGGGTGGACAATGAGGACTGACCTGGAAAGCCCCCAAGAGAGGCAGGGTGGCCCGTTGACGACCCGCTCCCGCGTGCGGTTGGCGATCGTGCTGTCCGTCCTCGTGACCCCCTGGGCGGGATGGGCGTCGGCCCAGTCGGAAGTCCGCGACCCGACCCGGCCGATCCTCGTGCTCAACCCCGGCGGTCACGGGGCGCCGGTGCAGGCGCTCGTTTTCACGAAGGGGGGAGACCGGCTCCTCTCGGGGGGGATGGACAAGGTCGTCCACATCTGGGACGTCGGCGGCGAGTCGCCGAGCCTCGACGGGACGATCCGCCCGCCAATCTGGCGCGGGCCGCGCGGGGTGATCTACGCCCTGGCGCTCTCGCCCGTGGCCGACGAGAAGGGGAGACAGGTCCTCGCGGTCGGTGGCTACGGGGTGCAGAGCCAGAACGGCAACATCGCGCTTTACCGCGTCCCGGCCGCCGACCGGGGCGGGACCGGCGACCTCCTCGCCCAGCTTCCTTGCGGCAACAAGGCCGACGCGGAGCCCGTCGGCCACTGGGATACGGTGAAGTGCCTGGCGTTCGACCCTGGCGGGCAATTCCTCGCTTCCGGCAGCTTCGACGGCACGGTCCGGATCTGGGACCAACGGAGTCGCGAGACGGTCGCCGTCCTCAAGGGGCACGCGGGCATGCCGGTGAGGGCCCTGGCGTTCGGGCGCGACGGGACGACGCTGGCGACCGCCGGGGGCGACGGCGACGTCGTGCTCTGGGATACCGACCCGGCGAAGCTCCGGGAATTCGACCGACAGCGACGCGCCGCCCGCGACCCCGCCGCGCGCACGGCCCTGGCGGTGGGCTTCAACCGCCGGGCGGCCCGCTTCCGGGCGAGTCCCCGCCCCCAGGACACACGCCCCGACGACCCCAGGGGTGCCTCGATCAACGCCCTGGCCTTCAGCCCCGACGGCCGCTGGGTCGTGATCGGCCGCGAGAACGGGCGCCTGGCCCGCTACGACGGCGCTGACCTCGGCAACGAGCGGCGGCTCCCGACCGACGACCGCCGCCAGGGGGCCGTCGAGGCCCTGGCCTTCGCCCCCGACAGCAAGACCTTGGCCGTCAGCCTCCTCGCGCAACGCCTGGCGAACCGGGCGGAGCGGCCGGGCGTGGGCTGCGATGTGGAGGTCCGGCGCATGCCCGAGGGGGACCTCGTCGGCCCGGCGATCCCCCGCGCCTCGAACCTCGTCACCGCCCTGGCGTTCCGCCCCGTCGGCAAGACCCTCGCGTATGCCGGGGGCGACGGTCAGGCCGTCTTCCTCAAGGACCTCCGCGATGCCAACGGGTCCCCCAAGGCGTCGGCGGGCCTCGGCGGCAGCTTCTGGGACGTCGGCTTCTCGCGAGACGGGCGGGCGGTCGCCTACTCCCGCCGACGCGACGATGCGCCCGACCCGCCCGCGACGACCCTGGGCTTCGACCTGCGAGGCCGCCGGGTCGTGGAACTCGCCAGGGCGGACGTGGCCCGCGCCTTCCGCAAGCTCGGCGACCTGTCCGTGCGCCCGACCGGGATCGACGCCCTGGAAGTGGTCGACGGCCGGGGCGCGGCCCGCCCCCTGGCGCTCGCCCCGACGGACGGGCGCTGGTGGGATTACCGCATCGTCCCCCCGACGGCCGACCACCCGAGGATGGCCGTGGCGGTCGCGGTCGAGGCCGGCGTGGTGATCTTCGCCGCCACGCCCGACGGCAAGGCGTTCCGCAGGGTCAGGTTCCTCGCCGGGCACACCGGCCCGGTCTACGCTCTGGCCCCCTCGCCCGATGGCAAGTGGCTCCTGACCGGCTCGTCCGACCAGACCTTGCGGCTCTGGCCGCTCGCCCATCGCGACACCCTTGCCCCCTTGGGCGCGACCTTCGCCCCCGCCGCCGAGGGTCGGATGACCGCGACGGCCGTCGAGCCTCGCGGCTTCGCCGAGGCGATGGGCCTGGAGCGGGGCGACGTGGTCGAGAAGCTGTTCGTCGCCGGCCTCGCCCGCGACCCGAAGGAGGCGGCGACGGCCCCGGATGCGGCGCCCCCGGAGGCCCGGCTCGAATTCGTCGTGCGACGGGGCGGAAAGGCCCTCGAGCTGGGGACCACCAAGCGCGACGGCCCCGCCCTGGCCCTCTTCCCGAGCATGGACCGCGAATGGGTCCTCTGGATGCCCCAGGGCTATTACGACACCTCCATCATCGGCGACCGGAAATTCCTCGGCTGGCACCGCAACGGCGCGAAGCCGGGCGGAGCCGGCGGGTTCGACGTGGAAACGCCCACCGATTATTTCACCATTGACACGTTCGAGGCGGAGCTACGACGGCCCGCGGTGCTGGACGCGCTGATCGCCTCGGCCGACCCCGCCGTGGCGCTCGCCCTGGTCCCCGCCGCGGTGCGGGACGCGCCGGCGCTCGTGGCCGACCAGGCGCCGCCGCGGGTCGAGATCCTGGAGCCGGCCTTGCCCCTCGACCGCCCGCTGGTCGTCCGCTCGGCCGCCTTGGCCGTCCGTGTCACGGCCCGCACCGACGACCGCCCCGACGGCCGTCGCGCGCTGAGGGCGGTCCGATTCCTGGTCGACGGCCAGCCGCAGCAGGAGGTCAACCCGCGGAAGCCCGACTTCGACGCGCCCGCGGACCTCGCGCTGACGCCCGGCCTGCACCACGTCAACGTGGTCGCCATCGACGACGCGGGCCACGAGCGCACGCGGACCTTCCCGGTCGAATACCTGCCGCCGGACGACTTCCCCCTCACGTCGGGCCCCGAGCCGAGGGTCCCCCGGCTGCTCGCCCTGACCCTGGGGGCGGAGGCCTTCTCGCCGGGGTCCGGGCTCCCGCCGATCCCCTTCGCCGCCAATGACGCCCGGGATGTCGGCGCGTTTTTCCGCGATCCCAGGGCCCAGCGTTTCGGCAAGACCGCCGAGGCCCGGGTCATCCATGACCCCACCTCCTCGAAGGTCCAGGAAGCCTTCGCCAGGCTCGATACCGAGCGGCAGGCGGGGCGCTGGGGCCCCGGTGACACCCTGATCGTCATGGTCGAGTCGCACGTCCTGGTCCGCGACCAGCGAAGCTTCGTGCCGGGGACCGACGCCGGCGCGGGCGAACCCCCGCGGAACGCCGTGCCTGCTTCAGAGCTTTCCGACGCCCTCGGAGAGATCGCCAGCTATGGCGCCCGCGTCCTGGTCCTGATCGACGGCGTCCACGAGCCTCCCGACGGGCCTGGACGCCCGGTCAGCCACGTTGGGGAATGGGCGCGGGAGCTTTACCGCAAGAATGTCATCGCCTTCCCCGCCTCGATCCAGGGGCCAGGCCGTCGCCTGGCGTCGCGCTCGCACGGGGCGTTCGCCGAGGCGATCCTCGGCAGCCTCGACGCCCGGGGCCGGGTCCGGCTCACGGGGACATCGGGTCGGCCGATGGACCTCGACGAGTTTCGCGACGCGGTCGAGATGGGCGTCCAGCGCCTGACCGGCCTCCAGCAGTTCGCCCGCTGCTACGTCCCCCCGACGATCCCGGCCAAGGGCACGATCTTCGAGCCCCCGGCCCTCCCGACGGCGCTGAGCTCAAGGCCCTGAGTTCTCCCCTTCTGGAAGCACGACCAGCGGGAAGGCCGCGCCCGAGGACTGCATCCGGGGCTCCTGGCCAAGATTGGCGGCCGGACGCACCTCGATCGGCGCCGCGCCGGCCCGCTCGACCTGGACCAGGGGCGGGAAGGTGAGGGCGAGCCTGGGCAGCGTCAGGTCGGCGAACCATCGCAGTTCGTCGGTCGAGACGAGCCCGTCGTGGTCGCGGTCGGCGCCCGTCGGACCCTCGGAGGCGGCCAGGCCAGGCACGGGCTTCAGGCCCTCGCGGCCCATCCCCTTGAGCAGGACGTAGGTCAGCATCCCGTGCTCGATCGCCGCGACCTCGCCGGCCGGCTCACCGCGGCGCGCGGCCAGCAGGTAGGCGGTGCGGGCCCGGTGGGCGCCGTCGTCGATCGCCTCGCGGATGCGGAGGACGGCCGGGTCGTTGTGGATCTCCTGAGCCTGACAGGCGTCGATGACCACCACGCGCCTCAGGGCATCCAGGCGGGACAGGTTGCGGTAGATCGCGGCGAAGGGCAGCGTGGTCCCCGGCGCCACGTCGAGCATCCCGACCGTCCCACTCGGGAACGGGAAGGCCGGCAAGAGCAGGTGGAACCGGCGGGCCAGAACCTCCGTGTGTCCGGCCAGAAACACCACCACCGTATCCTCCGGGTGGCCCGCGACCTTGTCGCGCAAGGCCAGGAACGCCTTCGCGACGGCTTCTTCCGTCACTTGCTCGTTGGTCAGGACAATCCGCTCGCCAGGCCCCCCTTCCGGGTGGATGCCGTGCTCGTGAAGGTGCTTGGCCATTTCCTCGGCGTCGGCGTCGGCGAAGCGGAGCGAGCGGCCCTCACGGTCGTAATGGCTGACGCCGAGGGCCAGGACCTGAACGCGCCCGCTCGCAACCGGGCCGTGGTAGTGCACCTCGACCATGTTCGAACGCCCGTCGATCGAGCCCGGCCGAGACCCCATCGCGTGGAAGCGGTTGGTCCCCCCCTGGAGCTGGACCGCGACCGAGACGCTCCGCCGGCCGGGCTCGACCTGGAAATCCTCGGCGCCACGGACCGGGATGCCGTCCCGGTAGAGTCGAAGGTCCGCGGGGACCGGCTCGTCGACCCGGATCGTCAGCGTGAGGCGCCCTCGCGGGGCGTCGGCCGCGGCGGGCGGGTCGATCGACAGTCGGGGAGGCGGCGCGGGCGGGGGGGCGGGTGGCTTGGGCCGTTGGACCTTGCGGACGCGGTCGCCGAGCCGGAAGACGTGCGAACGGTCGTATTCCTGCTCCAGCGAGATCAGATCGTCCCCGAGCCGCCACGACACCCGCTTCTCGCCGCCCGGCGAGCTGTCGAAGAGGCCCTCGGGCGTGTAGATGACCCAGTCGGGCGTCCCCTGCTCGGCCGAGAGGGTCGCCAACAAGCGGCGGTCGACCAGCCCCCAGAGCCGCACCGTCGCGTCGTCGCTCCCGCTGGCGAAGGCGAAGCGGTCGCCGCCCGGCCAGCCGATGAGGTCGTTGACCACTTCCGCGTGGTTCGGCGCGGGCTCCAGCCGGAACGGACGCGGCACGGACCCCAGTTCCCAAACCCGCACCGAGCGGTCGGCGCCCCCGGCCGCCGCGAGCCATTGGCCGTCGCGGGTGAACGCGACGGCGCGGACCTCTCCGGGGATGTCGTCCGCGAGCACCGCTGGCTCGTCGCGGCCCGCCCCCCAATCCAGCACGCGGCCGTCGAGCGTCCCGGCGACGACCCGCCCCGAGTCGTTCGGGCGGAACCGGGCCGAGCGGATGGCGACGGCCCGGCCCGTCCTGGGATCGGTCGCGTGGAGGATGCGCGAGGGCGTCTCGGCCTTGCCGCTCAGGTCCCAGACGCGAACCGTGCCGTCCTCGCTCGCGGTCAGCAATCGTCGCGAGTCGGCCGAGAAATCGACGGCCGTGAGCCGGTGGGGCTCCTCGTGGCCCCGCAGCGCGTGCAGGAGCCGACCGTCCCTCGCGTCCCAGACGCAGGCGAGCGGCCCCTCGGACGGGGCGTCGACGCTGCCTGCCGCGAGAAACTGGCCCTTGGGGTCGAACGACACGACCCCGAAGCGGCACCCTTCCGAGGAGGCTGGCAAGAGGAAGCGCGGGGGGCGGGGGAGCCCGCTTTCCCGGTCGACGAGGGCGAGTTCCCCGCTCGCCTGGTCGATCAGCGCGAGGGTCTCGCCCCCCGGCGAGATCGCCCCGGACGACCAGGAGCCGGGGATCGTGTTGACCGCACGCCCTTGCTGGAGGTCCCAGACCTGCGCCACGCGGTCGCGCGTGACCTGGAGGAGATGGCGGCCATCGTCCGACACGCCCAGCTTCGCGACCTGGCCCCGTCGCGGCGGGATCCGCGGTCGGGCCTCGCCGCCGGGGAGGTCCCAGGTCCTCAGGCCGCCGTCCTGCTCGCCCGCCACCAGGGCTCCCCCTCCCGGCGCGAACGCGATCGCGGTGAACGGCCCCGCCTCGGCGATCCCCGCCGGCACAACGGGGGTCGCGAGGCCGGGCCCCTCGACATGCCAGAGGCGGAGGTCGCCGCCGCGGGTGCGGGCCGCCATCCATCGGCCATCGATCGACAGGGCGACCTCGTCGACGGGCCCCGAGATCGGCAACTCGCCCCCGCCTCCCGGCCCGCCGATCCGGTGGATCGCCTCGCCGGCCCCGGCCACCAGGATGCCTCCGGGACCGAAGGCGAGGGCGCCGATCGGACGGCCGAAATCGCGACGGACCGGCTCTCGATCGCCTTCGATTTCCCGGACGATCAGGCGGCCGGAGTCGTCGCCGACGGCCAACCGCCTGCCGTCGGTCGCCAGACGTTGACTCGTGACGATCCCGCCGGGGCCATCGGTGGTGCCGAGGGGCCTGCCTGTCGCGTCGAATGTCAGGACCTTGCCGCTGTCGTCCGCCAGGGCGAGGGCGATCGGGCCCGCCGACGAGGCGACCGCCAGAGCCCGGCCGGCGCGCGACAGGATCAGCGGCGGTCGCGAGGGGGCGGCCTCGTGGAGCCGGATCGCCCCGCCGTGCTCGAACGTCGCGAAGCGCGAGCCGTCCGGCAGGAACGCCGCGACCTCGATGCCGGACCCGAGCGGCGGCCCGGTGACGACCTCGACCCGGTCGCGGAAGTCCCAGAGCTTGACCCTTCCCGAGCCGTCGCCGCTGACGAGGAAGCGGCCGTCGGGGCTGAGGGAGAGGGCCGTCACCCCCACCAGGTGGGTCGAGAAGGCCCGCAGCAGCGTGCGATCGCTGGCCCGCCAGAGCCGAAGGGTCGAGTCGCCACCGCCCGTGACCATGCGGTCGCCGTCGGGCGTGAAGGCGATCGCCGTGACGCCCAGCGCGTGTCCGCTTTGCAGCAAGAGTTGCCGCGAGGCCAAACCCCGGAGCCTCGCCTCGGCCGACCACAGGTTGAGCCCCGCGTCGATCCCCCCCAGGGCGCGGAACCCCTGCGACAACAGCGCGGGGTCGCGGTTCATCGCGTCGAGGGTGGCCAGCAGGCTTTTCGGGCGTCGCGGCGTGCCGAGCCCCTCCAGCAAGGCGGCCGTGAACGGGCTGCGCGACCCGACGGCCGGCGCCTCGGCCGAGGCCCCGCCCTCGGCGGCCAGCCAGGCGGTCGTGCCCGGCCATCGCGTCAACGACCTGAGCAGGTCCCCCCCCGCGCGTCCCCCCTCGACCTTCGGGACCACCGGCCCCCCGCGACCGATCGGCGAGGTGTCCAGCCAGCAGACGACCGGGCCGACCCCCCTGGCCGTCAGGACGTCAATGGTCTCGTCGATCGCCCATCCCCGCGAGTCGGGCCGGGCGTCGATCGGGAGCAGGACCGCCTGCGCCTTGCGGTCGTCGCCCGAGGCCCTGGGGGCCGCCTGGCCGGCGAAGTAGACGACCGCCACGTCGCCCGGTCGGGCCCGACGCGCGAGCCAGTGCCGCGACGCCCAGTCGAGGTTCGCGAGGGTCGGCGCGAGACGGCCGGACCAGTTCGGGTCCCGGCCGGGGGCGGACGCGCCGAGGTCGTCCATCAAGAGCACGTTCCCGACGCCCCAGCCGGCGGCCTCCTCGAACCACGAGGCGACCGCCCGGGCGTCGGCGACCGCGCCGTGGCAGACGGGAATCGACTCATCCTGATACCTGTCGATCCCCACCACGATCGCCCAGACCGCCGGCCCCTCCCGCGCGGGCCTCGGCGACGTTGCCGACTTCGAAATCGAAGGGTTTGCCTTCGGTTCCTGGCGTTGGCGAGCGAGCGGGCCGAGGAGCAGCAGGCCCGCGACGGCCCCGATGACGACCGTCAGCATCGACAGGATCGCGACCCGAGAGATCGACCACTTCATCGGCAGGTCCTCAACGGCCGCGTCTGGGGATGGCGACCCGGAAGCCAAGGTCTCGCGCCGAGCCGTCCTCGGCCAGGTCCGTCGCGGTCGCGGAGGGTTGCGGCGGCCGGCGCGGGCCGGTGGTGGAGCATTCGTCGGACCAGCTCAGGAACGACCCGCCCCGGATGACGAACGGGGCCGACTCCGGGGCGGCGGGCCGGGGAGGGCCTTCGGGATCGACGACGGGGCGGCCGGGGGCCGGATACGCGGCGAAGACGTCGTGGCACCACTCGCGGACGTTGCCCGCGAGGTCGAAGACGCCCTGCTCGGTCCGGTCCCTGGGATAGGTCCTCGCCGCGACGACCTCGCACTCGTGCTCGCCCGTCGAATCGACGTTGGCGACCTTCGGGCCGGGCCTCGGGGTGTCGCCCCAGACGTACCGACGACGCTCGCCCCGCGACCTCGCGGCGTATTCCCACTCGGCTTCGGTCGGCAGACGACCGCCGACGGAGCGCGCGTACCGCTCGGCGACCTCGTGGGGGATGCCCACGGCGGGCAGGGGGTTGGGGTCGATGCCGCGCTCCTCGATCTGGTTGCAACGCACGCGCCAGCGCCTCGGGCGGTCGTCTTGCCGGATGTGCCTGCCCCGGAAATACGCCTCCAGCTCGCCGTTCGTGACTTCGGCCTCCTGAAGGTAGTAATCCGAGACGACGACCGGATGGGCGGGCCGGTCGTCCGCCGGGCCACGGCCGCTGGGGTCGGAGTCATTGCCCATCGGAAATGGACCGCCCCGGATGAGCACGAACCGGGTGCCGTCGCCTCGCACCAGAGCCTTGGGAGCGCCATCGGTCGCGTCGGCGGGGCCCTGGGCCGCATAACCCGCGGGCAGCCTGTCGGTCTCCGGCCCCCGCCGCCACATCCCCCACCCGAAGTAGGCCGCGGCCCCCAGCAGGCAGGCGGCCAGCCACGCGATGGGCCATCTCCGACGGCGCGGGGGCGGAGCGTCGGGCTTCGGCGGCACCGCGACGGCCTCCCGACGGTCGAGGGGAGCCCCGGGCGGATTCGTCTCGGGCGTCGGGCCCGGGAGGAGCCGGGTCCTCACGCCGGTGTCCGGAGGGTGCGCCTGCCTTGGCGTATCGGGATCGGCGACGGTCCGGGTCGTGCCTTCCGTCCAGCCCGTGGCGCGAGCAAGGGCTGTGGACGATGCCGGGGCGAGGTCCCACCCGGCCCTGGCGACCACCTCCCGAAATTCGTTCAGGAGTTCCCGGGCCGACTGCGGCCGATCCTCGGGGAGTTTGGCCAGGCAGCGGAACACCAGCGACTCGATCTCGGGAGGCACCGCGACGGCGGGGTTCCGGACGTGGAAGGACGGCGGCGGGGTGTGAATGTGGCCGTAAGTCACGCCCGGCCCGGTGAAGGGGCGGTAGCCCGTCAGGAACTCATAGAGCATCACCCCGAGCGAATACAGGTCGCTGCGGGTGTCGACGTCCAGGTCCATGGCCTGCTCTGGGCTGGCATACTGCGGCGTGTAAAGGGCCGCGCCGGTGCGGGTCGAGAGGTCTTCCGGCTCGTTCTCGACGCCCCTGAGGACCTTCGCGATCCCGAAATCCAGGACCTTGAGGAACTCCTGACCGGGAGGACGTCCGTCGAGCAGCATCAGGTTCGAGGGCTTCAGGTCGCGATGGACGACCCCATTCTCGTGCGCGGCCTGAAGTACGTCGCAGAGTTGCTCGACGACGCGGATGATCCAGTCGCGGGGCATGGGCTCCCCGGGGTTGAGGAGCTGGGTGAGGCTCTTGCCCCGGACGTATTCCATCTCGATGAAGGCGCCATCGGCGGCGAGGCGGGCGTCGTGGACGGCGACGGCGTGCAGGTGCGAGAGCCTCGCCATCACCCTCGCCTCGCGACGGAAGCGGGTGCGGGCGGAGGGGTTGGTCGCGACGCCCGCGGTGATCAGTTTCAAGGCCCTGGGGACGTCGAGCGTCAGATGCGTGACGAGCCAGACGGTCCCCATGCCCCCGGCGCCGAGGCGGCGCTCGATCCGGTAGCGTCCGAGGAAGACCTCGCCCGGCGTCGGCTGCGGGAACGCGAACCCGTCGACCTTCCCGGACTCGTCGCCCGAATCCGAGGGGTCGAATCCCCCCCCTTCGGCCTCGATTCGCGGACCCGGCCCAGGCGCGTCGGGCCCCTGGGAAAGGTGCCTCGTCCCCTCGTCGGAGGGGCTGTCGCGCTCGGTGACGCCCCCCGGCGTCAGGTCGGGCGGGCCGACCCCGAAGAGGAAGCTCGTCTCCCCGACGCCCGCGTCATCATCCTCGGCCTGCCCTGGGTGCATGTGTCGACCGACTCCCGACCGCGGCCCCAAGAGGAGATCGCCCGTCCCTCGAACGGCCATCTTGCCGGGTGGAGCCCGTCGTTCCGGCCGCACGACCTCGACACGCGAATCCCCCCTCGAACGATACAACGTGCCGTCGGATCAGGCAATGCATGGCCAGGTTCGGAGCCCAAGGCCGTCGCGGCCTACGCCCCTGAATCCGGGAAGCCGTTGAGAATACGTGACGCATTCATGGACCCCGCCGAGGAGCCAGGGGGCGTCGCTCCTGCGCAGGTTTCATCCGCCCAGGCGGGCCAAGGCGAGGAATCCCCTTGCAACGGATCTCGGGCAGTGCCATCCTGGGCTTCGGCGTGGGCATCATCCGGTGGTAAGACTTTAGCCGCTTGCAGGGGACAACCACCTTGCTTTTGAATCTTCTGGTCCGTATTGATCTTGGCTCTGTTCCCGTGAGCCAACACGATGACGGACCAAACCGTTGCCACTGCCGTTCCCCTCGGATTTGCGCTCACCGAGCAGCAGGCGTGGGACATCTATCGGCAAGGCGAAGAAGCCGTCGTCTTCGCGCTTTTGACCTTGGCCCAGAAACTGGCGGAGCCACACACCTCCACCCCCGTCGTCACCCCGACGACCCCGTCGGCGATGATCCCCACGTTTCTCAAGCCCAAGGCCGATGGGCGGCGCAAACGTCCCGGCCGCGAGAAGGGGCATCCGGGCACGCGGCGGCCGATGCCCGAGGTGATCGACCGTCAGGTCGATCATCGCCTCGAAACCTGCCCGGACTGCCACGGTGCGTTGACCCGGACCAATCAGGCCCGAACCCGTGTCACCGAGGACATCCCCGAGGCGATCACCCCGGTCGTCACCGAGCACACGATCCATCGCGACTGGTGCCCCCGGTGTCAGAAGGCCGTCGAGCCGGTTGTCACCGAGGCCCTCCCCGGCGCCACGCTCGGCAATCGGACGTTGGTGCTCTCGGCCTGGCTTCATTACGGACTGGGCAACACCCTCTCCCAGATCGTCGCCGTCTTCAACCATCACCTGAGGTTGAGGCTCAGTCCCGGCGGCCTGGTCCAGATGTGGTACCGGCTCCAGGCCATCCTCTTCGCGTGGTATCTGGAGATCCAGGCCGAGGCGCTGGGTTCGGCGGTCCTGCATGCCGACGAGACCGGCTGGCGGGTCAACGGCAAGACGCACTGGCTGTGGTGCTTCACCACGACCGATTTGACCTACTTCATGATCGATCGGAGTCGCGGCAGTCCGGCGCTGGCGAAGTTCTTCAAAGACGAGTTCAACGGCACGTTGGTCACCGACTTCTGGGGGACCTACAACAAGGTCGTCTGCGCGCGACGTCAGGCCTGCCTGGTCCATTTGCTGCGCGACTTCAAGACAGTGGAGAAGCCCGGCCGCCCCGGACCGCACTGGCCGGCGTTCGTCAAGAAGCTGCGCCGTCTGCTGGGCGACGCGATCCGTCTCAAGAAACGCGACGACGTGTCCGCCGAGGAACATGCCTCGCGGCGCGCGCGTCTGACGGTCCGACTGGACGAGTTGATCGCCACGGCGTGGGAGGACAAGGATGCCAAGCGGTTGATCAAGCGACTGCGACGCCATCGCAACGACCTCTTCACGTTCCTGGACGAGCCCGACGTACCGTTCGACAACAACCACGCCGAGCGCGCGATCCGACCGGCAGTCATGATCCGCAAGAACAGCTTCGGCAATCGGAGCGACCGTGGGGCCGATACCCAAGCGGTGCTGATGAGCGTCTACCGGACCCTCCAGCAACGCAGCCACGCCCCACTGAGGACGGTGGTCGACGCCCTCACCGCCTATCTCGCAACCGGCAAACTGCCTCCACTTCCGGCCAAGGTCACTCCAGTCGGCTAAAGTCTTACCGAAAATTTTGGAGGCACGCTTGACCGGATTAAGCCCGGCTGGTTATGTATTGGTATCCAACCACTGAGGCATTCTGTCCGAAGGGAACACACCATGAGCCCCTCCCACCGCCACGCGTCCCGCGCCTTCCGTCCCTCCTCCTTCGGCCCGGTCCAGTTGGAATCCAGGCGGTTGCTCGCCGCAGGCATCGCGGCGGAGGTGGCCGCGATCGCAGACACGAAGGCCCAGTACAGGGCCGACCTCGCGGAGTGGAAGACCGATAAGATCATTTATCAAAATAAGTAACCGTTCAGTCCCATTTCGGCATGGTATTTGGGTCTGCTAAGCCCGGAGTTCTAGGCGAGTCAGGCGGTTTTGAAATGGGTTGAAGAGTGTTCAATTGAAGCACTTGATTGAATACCTAGATTGTTAGGAACTCCCCCGCAGACCTACCCATTTCCCGTGCCAATAGGGGACTGAACGGTTACCAAAATAATTTCATTATCTGGCAAAATGATCGCAACGACATGCACACGCGGATTGTCATCCTCAACGGCGACATCGACAAGTTCAACGCCGATTTCACGCCGAAGCGGATCTCCTTCAAGGAGACGAACGAGTTCAACATCGCGACCAACAAGTTCGAGCCGAAGGTCTCCCTTGAGATCGACCTCGGGGCTCTCCTCCTCGGCGCAAGGCGAGCTGCGGCGAACACGGAGAGGACGGCCCTTCTGGAGCGGGCGGCGGAGTTCGACGCAGAGGCGAAGGCGCTGAACACCCGGAAGGGGCCGCTCGCCGCGGAGGACAAGGCTCTCGGTGACCGGAAGGCGGCCCTGGACCAGCGGAAGGCGGCCCTCAAGATGGCCGAGTCGAACGTCCAGATGGAGGAGTATTTCACCGGGCTCGCCATGACCACCTTCGACGACAGCGACATCGCCGAGGAACTCGTCCTCCCCGACACCCCCGGCACCGTGGACATGATGACGGTGCTCAACTACAAG
>JAABUQ010001591.1_pt1 | contig 48117 bp, 55 predicted proteins | sample 5560001 | NCBI WGS metagenome assembly JAABUQ01 (sample SAMN10711888, study PRJNA513371) | rock metagenome | isolation source: Antarctica rocks | place: Antarctica: Victoria Land, Finger Mt nord | collected 2015-12-18
TGCGCAGACGCAGTTGCTGAATTAATGAGACTAACTCGCAATAAGTGGAAGTATTATCAACGAGGTCTGAGGGCCAAGGAGCTTATCCTGTCTGCATTACAGACCTCCTTGTAACCCCTTCAGCTTGGTGGCCTAACATCACTAATTACAAATGTGTTGGTGTCTTTGTGGGGAAATAAAGTGTCATTTGAATGTGTGTACGATCCTACAGGGAACCGCCTGCCTTACGTGCTAATTTTTCAGGACTGTCGCGATCTAAGGTGGGAGGTGTATCATCCTGAGGATGTACATGATTTAGAAGCTGACCTGATTGGTATTTCACTGGGTGAAGACGCGCACCGGAGGTCTGCTGTAATTTACACGGATATGTTTGAAATCTCCATACTGTACGAGAGTTTCAGGCTTCAAAAGGTACCGTCAAGCTAACGGATTAAGCATACAGCCGAAATAGGCCCTTAAGTAGATGCTGTTTTGACTCTCAAGAGGGTGTAGCCAGATAATTCCGGGCCCACATCGGGTGACATGAACATCCTTGTCACTGGAGGCAAATTAGCTCAGAAGTCTTAAAGTGTGGCATTAGAAATTGAGAGCAGCGACAAAGCAAAGTTGCGCGTCCGGCGCAGGCCGGATCGCACTCTGAAGAATGTTCATCCGTCACATCCAGGTATCGCGCTAAAGGGGGTGAAATGATAAAATTGTAACTAGCACAAGAAGCTATCATCAGAAATAAATGCTCAGAAAATGCCTTCTGGAGACTAATGGATATCGAATTTCATTTAACCTCAAAAGTGTATATGGAACTGAAGTAGACTTTGTTGATTCAATTGTTGAGTTTCAGCTCGACCCCAGTCTTGGTGAACTTTTGGTGAGGTCTGTCCCCGCCTTTATTCATTTCAAGGATTTACAAAGATTGGTAACATACTTTGACCAGCACCTTGCCGCTCTAAAGAAAGATCCCAATAGCGAATCATATACTTTTGTAACCTATAACCTTGGCTTTCAGGTTCAAGCTTTGTCAGGAAGGATTCTTCCAGAAAGCGAAGGATTTTTTACTATTCTGTTTACGGTAAACGTCGGTCAGGTTTATGAAGGAGCTTGCCGTACTTATGTAGGTGGGGAATCAGTGGTGAGCTTCGAAAATATTCGAAGCTTTACATCATCGCTTCAGACGGCACTGGCTGAGTTGTCCCATTCTAACTAGGGCATGTCTGCAAGATAGCAGCAATCATCCTGATGCCCGATTGTTCTCTAGCTGTGCTTCTATAGCTTTGAACTGCCTCCAACTGATGCCATGCAGAATTACCAGTTTCTATTCTGTGGGTTGGTGAGCTGGTTTGTCTAAAAGTGGAATACTCATGGGCGCTCGCCCCTTAAACCGGCAACCAGAGTGCTGAACTGTCCTGTGGTCGATTTTGATCGCGGCAAACAACAATTTCTAGTAGGAAGTAATTAATACTTCAGAAATCTTTCCCCGTTTCTTGGCGTCCGAGTTAATCATCCTTAATGCTGATATTTCGTGAATGTTGAACTGGCTGTATAGCGCTCTAACAAAGGGGCAATCAGAATTAGATAGCATAACCTTTACTTGGCGCCCAGCAAGTTCTACAAATGTGTCCCTTAGTCTAATTTGGTCGCTTTCATTAAACGAATAGCGACTGTAGGCTGTAAAATTACTGGTAGGGCTTAGCGGATAATAGGGTGGGTCAAAGTAGACAAAATCTAGCTCGGTTTTGGCATAATCCAGAATAGATTCAAAAGCTCTTACTTCAATTTGGGTAGATTGAAGTGCTTCTGAGACTGAACGGAGTAAAACTGGATGACAAATTTTAGGGTTTTTGTATCTTCCTATTGGAACGTTAAATTCACCCTTAGGATTTTCTCTATAAAGGCCATTAAAGCAAGTCTTATTGAGATAAATCAGACGGGCGGCTCTTTCTACATCAGTCTTCTCAGGGCGCGATCGCACGTCATAGTAATAGTCTTTATTGTGTTTTATCTGATGCTTGTCTAGCAGTAAGATTACTTGCTCAACTTGAGCTTTAATACAGCAATAAGCATTAATTAAATCAGGATTAATGTCGGTTATAAATGCTTTAATTCGAGCGCTAGGCAAGAGCACCGATTGAATTGATTGATAGCGATACAAATAGAAAAATACAGCCCCCCCTCCCAAGAACGGCTCATGGTAGGTTTCAAAGTATTGAGGAAAGTAGGGAACATATTGCTGGATAAGTTGACTTTTCCCACCTGCCCATTTGAGAAAGGGACGTGGAAGAGATGTTTGTAGGGTATGAGTTAACATTGAATTCAGCAATTAGATGGTAGCCATTCGGATTAGTACTAATGTACTATAAAGGCCAGTGTAGTAACACTATATTGGTAGGCTGATTCAAAACCCCACAAACAACCTCGTAATTTATAAAATCGACATGTTTGACGGATTCTGGGATAATATCTCTCGCTACCCCCGCTACTTCATCACTATCATCCTGGGAGTGTTCGTGAATATATTCACGCCATTGGCACCGCTGTTTAAGCGCCCAGGCACCGCGATCGCCCTTGCCAGCCTAGCGATCGGGCTCATCACCTTCGTCACTCTCACGCTCCGCGCGATGCTGGGCTTGAGTCTGATCTAGACTAGGGCGAGACAGGGGTATTGCCTCCATTGATTGAATCGATTAGTACAACCTATTTGAGCAGGCTGATTAGTTATGGCTACAAGTCGTCGCGTTTCTCGCGTTGCCGAATTGGTTAAACGCGAAGTTAGCCAAATGCTGATCCACGGCATTAAAGATGACCGCGTGGGTGCAGGAATGGTGAGTGTGACGGATGTGGAAGTGTCGGGCGACCTACAACATGCCAAAATCTTTGTCAGTATCTATGGCACGGAGGAAGCTAAGGCACAGACAATGGCGGGCTTAAAGTCAGCGACGGGCTACGTCCGCAGCGAACTCGGCTCGAGAATTCGCCTGCGCCGGACGCCAGAAGTTATGTTTGTAGAAGACCGGTCGATAGAGCGCGGTACCAGGGTTCTGTCTCTGCTGAACCAGCTCAACGACAGTCGCCCGAATGATGACATCGAAGAGGGCGATGAGCATGAATCCTCAGCTAGGGATTGAAACAGCTAATATAGACTCCCTTTCCCTAGCCGAACAGGTGGCGCAGATGGTTGTGGTGCGAGCCTCTGGCTACCTGTTTGATCACCAAATTCAGTATCCAAACTGGGAACCACCAGCAGCAAAACTCCGGTACTGGTTAGAACATCTGGGGGTCGGCGGCGTGATTTTGCTGGGGGGCAGTGCTGGGGAACTGGCACTCAGGTCGCAACAACTCCAAAACTGGGCAAAAATCCCTTTGCTGATTGCCGCGGATATAGAAGAAGGGGTAGGTCAGCGCTTTTCGGGAGCAACTTGGTTTGGGCCACCAATGGCAATCAGCGCCATCGCTCGTAAAAATCCAAGTGTTGGGCAGCATTATGCCGAACAGATGGGCTCCATCACCGCCCAAGAAGCACTGGCGATTGGCATCAACTGGGTACTCGCGCCCGTCGTGGATGTTAACAACAATCCCGATAACCCAGTGATCAACGTCCGGGCGTTTGGCGAAACCCCAGATCAGGTGAGTCAGCTGGCGACTGCCTTTATTCGGGGTGCTAAAGCCTATCCCGTGTTGACTACTGCCAAGCACTTTCCCGGTCACGGTGACACTGCCACCGATTCCCATTTAGAGCTGCCGGTGTTGTCCCACTCACCCGCCCGAATGGCGGAGATTGAATTGCCACCTTTTAAGGCTGCGATCGCGGCTGGGGTGGATGCGGTCATGAGCGCCCATCTGCTGATTAAGTGCTGGGACGCCGACTATCCGGCAACGCTGTCTGAGCGGATTTTGACGGCTCAGCTACGGCAAAAACTGGGATTTGAGGGATTGATTGTTACAGACGCCCTGGTGATGGGTGCCATTGCCAATCGCTATGGTGCAAACGTTGCCCCAGTTTTAGCTGTGGAGGCTGGGGCGGATATTCTGCTGATGCCGGTTGACCCAGAAGGTGCAATAAAAGCGGTGTGTGAGGCGGTTGCTACTGGTCGGATTCCACACTCGCGGATTCGTGCCTCGGTCGAGCGGATCTGGCAAGCCAAGCTCAAGGTTTGTTCTTCCCTGCTCCGGGCGGACACTCTTAAGCGCCCCTCCTCCCTAGCCCTGTTTGTAGCGTCTCGACTCGCCCAGCCAGCTGCGCTTACCACAGCTGCCGATATTTTGCGCTCAACCCAAGTGGTTCACGGTTCTGTGCCTTTGCGGTCCCAAAAACCTCTAAACGTGAAATTTCGCAACTTGATTGTGGTGGATAATCTGCTGGCCTGTGATTTTTTGGCTCAACACACTCCCGCGATCGCTCTTCCAACTCAGCTCGGTTATACCACTGTGCTGAGCGATTGCCACACCCTGCCTGAAGACTCTACCCCAGCCTGGCCGTCTGCCCCCACCCTGCTCCAGTTATTTATCCGGGGCAATCCTTTCAGGGGCAGTGCCCAGATCACCCAAGTGGCGCTCTGTTGGCTTCAAAGATTATTAGCAGCGGGAGATTTACAAGCCTTGATCATCTACGGTAGTCCCTACGTACTACAGCAGTTTCTCCCAGTGCTACCGCCAGAGCTGCCTTGCGTATTCTCCTATGGACAGATGGCAGCTGCCCAGGCTATTGCCCTTAACACATTATTGGGCATATAAAGTCTACTATCTTAAGACATAGTTCCGCCACTGTTGACAGCCCAAGCAGATAATTTCCAGAGTCTTAACCTGCCGTAAACCATTAGAAATAGGATGATTGCTGTCTGAATCGGCTGAATACAGTCACATCCACCAGCAACGCCAAAGGCTAATTTGTTAAATTTTAATGACAGTAGCAATAATTTTTAATATAATTTGAGAGAGAACAGAGTCAAAATAAAAAATATAACAGTATAACCAACTACAAAATTCTCGCTACAACAACCGAATCCTTAGCTGTCTTTGCGCCTGGTGAGTGTTGAACCCAATGTTACTGTTATTTTTTAGGTTAAAACCATGAGTTTGAATACGCTTCAATCTATCCGGTACTCTCTGGAAGTAATTCAAGAGGAAGCACGTCAACTGGTACAGAAGGGAGTGCTCAGCCGACAGCAACCAATATACACTCTCTGCCAGTACATTCCGGCTCGTGAGTGGGTTTGGGTTGAATGTGAGTTGGAAAAATGCGACTTCTTACTGCGTGATCGAATTGCCGATCTGATCGGTCGTGAAGAATGGGATAACGACTAAATTAGCTATCAGCTAAGAGGGACTGGAGTCAGGGTTTCTCAGTTTTTCGAGTTCCATTCGGATGGCAGAGAGTTGTGCCGTAAGTTCCTGTAACTCCAGCTGCAAATCGGGTGACGCTGGCTGGGTAGGGGAGGTGGTGACGGTGGAAGGGAAGTCTGGCGATGTTGAACCAGGCGGCTGATTGCGGATCTGGTTCAACATGTTATCGACAAAATTACGGGCTTCTTGCTCGGTCATCTCTCCCTTCGCCGCCCACTCTTGAGCCATCTGGCTTAACTCTAACCTCAGTTGGGAAAGGTTTTGATTTCGCTTTTGAGGGTCTTGTAAGGTTTCAACCAGGGAAGCCGTCGCACCCAAAGTAACGTGAAATCCTTGTTGCAGTAACTGGGTCAGGTTATCCGAGTTCATCGCCGGTGTTGAATAAGGGTGAAAATGTCGCAGGCCGAAACAAACACCGTGGGAGTCGTGAGCCGGTGACTGATTGCATTGATTCTACAGCAGTTTTTGTTACTAGTTTCAACCGACACGGTCTAAGTACTGGTTGAGGTCTTCGATCACTCTGGTGAGTTCGGCTTCGGTGCTCAAGCGGATGCTAGAGTCCCGGACGGTAATCAGGACTTTGGCGGCGAAGGGACTGGGCCAGATATTAGGATTGCAGAAAATCTCTAGAAAGACATCCCCGGTGTAGCGGTATTCCAGCGATTTCTGGGGACTGGTGCTGCCGGTAGTAGCCTTAGCGCTAGAGGCTTTTAGGCTCTGCATCAATTGTGCGATCACTTCGTGTAAATCCCGTGCTGCCTGGGGTGAGAAGTTGAAGGAAACAGAACCTTCGACCAGGTTGATTGTCAACTGAGTAGACATAGACTATCTATCTAAATATCCTGCTACTTAATGTTAAGTGTGAGCACACAAGCACCCAGTCTGGTTTTTAGGTCTACCCAGTGGACTCCTGCCAAGCTAGGTAGGACAACGTGAGCTGCCCCCACCCGCTCAGCAGGTCCGAGCCCTACAGTCCAAATACCAGCGGACATAGCTGCCTCAATCCCCACGGCAGCATCTTCTACGACAATACATTCAGCAGGTTCGAGTCCCAACTGATTAGCTGCATATAGAAACAAGTCAGGTGCTGGTTTGGGGCACTGTACGCTGTATCCGTCTGCGATCGCATCCAGGAAATCAACAATACCCAATTTCTCCACAACCATTCGCGCATTTTTACTGGCTGAACCAATGGCAGTCCTAATGCCTGCTTGCCGCAGCTGCTTCAGCAACTCCAGCGCTCCTGGCAACAAGTCGGCTGGGGAGATGGTTTGAATCGATTCCACATAGTAGCGGTTCTTGCGATCCATCATCTCCTGGAGTTTTTCCTCAGGGTATTGGCGATCGCCAAGAATTCGTAGCAGGGATTCACGACGAGATACCCCCCGCAATGCTTCATTTGCCTGTCGATCAAAGGGCAACCCTTCGTCATCGGCAAGCCGTTGCCATGCCCGATAATGGAATTCTGCAGTATCAGTCAGCACGCCATCCAGGTCGAAAATGACGCCCCGGATTTGGGATGGAGGAATGGGAGTGAAATCAAACTCGTGCCAGTTGGCACGCCAATGCAGCCTAAACTTTAAGCGCGTCCAGCCAGGAGGTAGGTGTGGAGTTGCAACGGGACCATCTTTTGTAAATTTGATTCCACCAAATCCAAAAACCACTGCTTGCCAGATGCCGCCAGCGGAAGCACCATGAATTCCATCCTCTGCATTACCTCGGGTATCCTCCAAATCCACCATTGCCGCCCGGAAAAAATGCTCATAAGCCTCTACTGACTTACCCAGATCGGCGGCTAAGATGGCATGAATGGCTGGACCAAGAGACGAACCATAGGTGATGTCGGTGCGAGGGGCGTAGTAGTCCCAGTTTTTCTGCAATGCGGTTTGGTTGTACGGCTCCTCCTCGGATTCCCGCATTAAATAGAGCAACATCAAGACATCTGGCTGTTTCAGCACTTGTCGTTTGTTGGCTCCATCAATACCCAAAATGGATTGCATCGATTGTGTGCGTGGTTCGTAATCGAGGAGATTGATGTCTTCTAGATTGAAAAATCCTTCAAACTGCTCGATCAGTCCTGTCAACGGGTCATTTGGAATCCAGAGGTTTGTAGCAATGTCTTGCCAGCGCCAGCGCCGCCCTAAAGTCAGGTTGAGTTTCTGTTGCAGTTCAGCCGCTCGTTCGGGGAACGTAGTGTTCAGCCAATCGTAAACAGCAATTGCCTTTTCTAGATGCCATTGCACCATCCGATTGGTGAAGGCATTGTTACTGACGTGCTCATGATATTCATCCGCTCCAATTACTTCTCGAATTTCGTACCGTTCATACTTTGTGTTCCACTCGACGCGGCTCATCCAAAAAACAGCGGTATCGAGAATAATTTCAGCGCCCTGGTCTCGCATCCATTTGTCGTCAGCGGTTGCTTGCCAGTAGGACCAGATGGCATAGGCAATATCTGCACTAATGTGAATTTCGCGATCGCGGCACCAAATCCGTATATCTTCTGCATAGGGGTCATTAGGCAGTGCCCAACGGGGAGTCACCTCATCGCCTGTGTCTGCACTTTCCCAGGCATACATGGCTCCCTTATATCCATCATAAGCCGCTTTGCGACGCGCTCCATTCAGTGTGTAGTAGCGGTAGGCGAGTAAATTATGGGCGAGGGCAGGTTGGGTAAAAATGAAGAATGGCAGGATAAAGATTTCCGTATCCCAAAAAATATGACCGCGATAGCCAAAGCCTGAGAGGGTTTTGGCTGGAATGCTGACTTTGTCGTCCAGACGGGAAGCAGCGATCAGGAGTTGAAAGAGGTTGTAGCGAACAGCGAGCTGCGCTCTGGTATCTCCCTCAATCACGATGTCGCTTTGCATCCATACTCCATTCCATGCCTGTTTGTGGGCGAGGCGCAGCACTTCATAGTCAGGGAGTTCAGCCAGTTTTGCTCGAGCTGCCTGGGCAGGATCCTCCACTTCTCGTGAAGTAAACACGGTTATGATATTATCTATTGTGATTGTTTGTCCGATGGATGCCATAAATTGGGCGCTTAAGGTCGGGTAGCTAGGAGCACTTGTGACTTGCAACGATGCCTCAGCCCCAAGCAGCGTCATTCCCGATGCTATACCCAGTTCTATGCGAGAACTGCGGGTACGCATATGCAACCAAACTCCCTGGTTAGTTTTCCCCTGGTCGATCCATTCCCAATGATTGAAGCCCTGATTTTCGGGATACCCGTTGATGCTTGCCTCAACTTCAACTATACCATTAAAATTCACGGGAGTTATTTGAGTGCGCAGCCCGAGTACGTGCTCATCTGCAAGGCTAGCAAAACGCTCGAATTGCAGGTCTACGATTTTTCCAGCAGGAGAGCGCCAACGGACTGAGCGAGTGAGGATGGCACCACGGAGGTCAAGCTGCCGCTCATAACTGACAATCTCGCCCCGATCTAACCGAAAGCGATCGCCATCAACCACTACCACTAACGGCAGCCAGTCTGGACAGTTGACCAGTTCCTTATATACGATTGGCACATCATCGTAAACTCCGTGAATTAGAGTTGCTGGCGTCGCATGCGGGTAGCCCTCCTCGAAGCTGCCCCGCGTGCCCAAGTAGCCGTTTCCAATCGTGAAAACAGTTTCTCTGGAATGCAACAGCTCGGGAGCGAGTTGGGTTTCAGTTAAGGTCCAGTCAGTGTAGATCAACGGATGAGTTTGACCTGTTGTATTCATTGGCGCTGCTTTAACTAGAGTGGACGGGAATTAAATATTTTCTACCGAGACTTGTGTTTTTCCAAAATACTGTCCGCTCTCGGTTTGTAAATTAGATAGAACAAGGCTTCCAGATAGCGCAATAGCGCTTCTTGGCTGTCGCGGTGAATGTAATTCCAGAAACTGGAGATTTTAGCGAGCAGCAGTAATTTATTTGTGTGTAGCTCCCAGTTATAGTCGTCATGCACCCGCTGAATCCCACGTTCAGAGAGCTCGTGCCAGTATTCTGGATTAGCGTCGCACCTCTCTATAAAGTTCAGAATTTTCTGGGCCGTTCCTTCAAAGTCTGTAGGATCGATCGCAAACCCATATTTGCCATCTTCAAGGATCTCTAATGCACCCCCAAATTGAGTTGCGAAAGTTGGCAAACCAGAGATCATTGCTTCGAGAATCACCCGCCCAAAGGATTCAAACCGGGCAAAATCAACAAACACTCCGTTAGAATCTGCAATCGCCCGATAGACTTCGCCTAGGTCGGGGCTCGAAAGGCACATTCCAATCCAACGGATATGTCCGTGGAGATAATAACGCTCAACAAGCTCGTGAATTTTTTCAATTTCCCCGGCTTCTTCTGGATTTGTGGCTTCAGTAGCATTCACCTTTGTGGTCACAAAAATTAGGTTGCACCGTTCTTGCAGGGCATAACTTTTGCCAAAGCACTCAACTAAACCCGTGATATTTTTGATCGAGTTGAGCGAAGCGATTGCCAGAATGGGTCGTTTAGTAGAGACTTTCAGATCACCTACGACGTAAGGCTCTTCACGGCTAAAAAGTAATTCCCTCACGCGGGCGCGATCGCTAGCATTTCGCTGCTCTGTGCGATTATAGGGAAAAAAGATTTCCTCATTTACTCCAGGTGGCACTCGGTTAAACTTCGGGCTGAACAGATCCACCCCATCAATGACGTGATAAAGCTCTGGCATCGTGAAGCATTTGTAAGACTCATACTGTCCCATTGCATCGGGTGTACCCACAATTTCCTCTTGGGATGATGTGATGATGAAGTCTGCTGCATTCATCGCAATCAGATCGGCGGCAAATTGGGCTGAAAAGTGGTACTGCGGTTCAAAATCTTGCCAATACAGATTGCCGAACAGATATTTGGGCTTTTCTAACGAATGTGCTATATTACATTGCGTCACCTTCAGACGGCGCGCTAAGAGAAAGGCGACTAAGTTACCGTCACTGTAGTTACCAATGATTAAATCTGGACTTGGGCCCATTAGTGTCAGTAGCTCTTTTTCTGCATCCAGTGCGAAGGTTTCCAGGTAGGGCCAAATCTCAAATTTAGAAATCCAGTTCTGCGTTACGTCAGGATTGAACTCTCGAAACGGAACGCGCAAGATCCAGCCGTTGTTGGTATTTTCAATTTTTTCAATCCTATTGTTGCAGGCTGTTCCTTCGCAATTGGGAATCAGGCGGGTGAGAATTGTGACGTGGGGTTGAATGCCTTGCACATCAAGACCTGCCAATTTAATTTCGGCGGACAGCTTATTCTCTAGACTCCGAGCCTGCTCTAGCACATAGATAACCTGTCCCGTAGTCTCGGGACGTCCCAGAACACTTTCTTGCCCAACCCAACCATGGATCGATATCAGAACAACGCGAAATACGGTGGGAATGCGGGAAACAAATGCTGACAAAATTGCAGGTTCTGGCGTATTTAGAAGGCGATCAAGCAGTTCAAGCGTTTCGCGCACGCGCGACGCAGTGTTGCCCCAACCAGGTTCAAAGCCAAATTCTTGAAAATCCAGGTAAAATTTTTGGTAGGGTTCGTCCGCTTGCTGCTGGCTGACAAATGCAACCGCTTTTCTGATTTGTTGCAAGAGCTGAGCACCTGAGTGAATGCGCTCGTTGATCATCAAAGGAACACCATTATATTGATGTCGGCGCAAGACATCAAACAACGCCTCCAACCAATACTCCGGTTGGCTTAGCAGTTGGCTGCACAGATGACGGTTGAGAGATGCTAGACCTTGACCAATGTTTCTCGGGTCGCTAATTGAGGGATAGCTTTTATAGAAGGGAGCCAGATCAATTTCCAGAATTTGAGATTGATAACGGTTGACGTAGCGATCCCGTGCATCCAGCAGGTCTCGTGGCGTCATTAGCTCTAAATGGGCTAAATCAGCCGTTAATCTCCATACTTGTTGACTTGCAATCCAGGGGCGGAGCACAAGCCAAATACTGTCGTTTTCTAGAATCAGTTCGTGGGTGCAGTTAATCAGTTGACCTAACGAGGAGGAATGAAAGAAATAGGCTGGCTTTTGAGATTGCTGGCAATAGTCGGAAAATGCTCGCAAAATTTCATTTCTGAGAAAATAGCGCTTAGGTGTAGCACTTAAAATGTCGAGTAATTTGCCTAGGTCGGTTTTCTCATCTTTCGTCAAAACAGCTTGAATTAGTTGATACATAACACAGCTCCAACTCAAGACACTCTAGTGTCCAAGGGTAGTAGGTTCGGTGAGCTACTTCCTTTAGTGTACAAGATTCCTCATATAAATGAACAACTCCGTGTATTAATCGCTTCTTCCTCTGAGGAATTTTACCCGTTTGCTCTCGGATGTAGAGAAGTCTGGCCGCAATAGCGTTTGTCCAAGTCAGGCAACTGTGAGTTCATAGTGCAAAACTAGAAGCTCATCTGCTTTCAATGTAGCCATTGCATATTCATGCCCTTGGAGGTCGGCAAATTCTACTAAATAATTGGTTTCTTCTGCTTCTTCGTAGACTTCAACAATAGTTCCGACTTGTCCAATCGGTAAGCTTTGGATAGATGTATATTTGGGTTCAACCAGAGTCAAATGCTCAATCGAAATGGGTTTTAGGATGGCAACCGTATCCACAATTTTAAGTTTTTTCATATTATTTAATAAACGCAGAAATCAAGCGTGGATTTGGATTTCTAACTGTAATTTCCCAGATAGTGCGCAGTTCAATGCTATTGGTGTCGGCTACAATCCAATCTACTTTAAACTGCTGACCAAATGCTGTGGTGTCTTGCTGTACAACTTCACCTTCAATTGCTGCCGTTTGGATAAGCTCTCGCAAGATGTCAGCATTGTTAGCTGTGATTCCCAGAGCTGACTCAAAGACTCTGGCTTTATGCTTCCCAGAGGGATGTTCTGGGTTTAAGCAGTAGCGGATGAGCTTTTGCATCGAGATTTCGGCTTGATCGCCATTGGGTAGTTTCATGGCAGAGCCCAAACAATGAGTAGGAGATCGCATCTAGCGTTTTACCCTACAGGCGTGCATCGAAGTGGAAGGGGTTGACCCCACCAATTATAATTTGCCGAACCCCGCCAGCGCTGCTGGTGACGGATTGTCTTTCCAACTGTCTGGCAATTCAGTTAAAGTAAAGCCCATGAGATTGTGTCGCAAAAGTCGGAAAGTGATAAGCTAGGAAAGCTGAAAACTCCCACTCGCCTTTCCCATGTCTACTCCCTCTCTATTTAAGTAGCAGAAGTATCGGTCACTCCCACTCAATAGTGCCGGGGGGCTTGGAGGTGATGTCGTAAACTACCCGATTGACGCCTTTGACTTCGTTGACAATGCGGTTAGAGATAGTTTCCAACACGTCGTAAGGAACCCGAGACCAGTCAGCGGTCATGCCGTCTTCACTAGAAACCAAGCGCAAGACGATTGGGTAAGCGTAGGTGCGCTGGTCGCCCATAACGCCTACACTGCGGATAGGCAGCAAAACGGCAAAGGCTTGCCAGAAATCCTGATAAATGCCACGTCGATTAATTTCTTGACGAACAATGTAATCGGCATCGCGCAAAATCTCTAACCGCTCTGCCGTGACTTCGCCAAGGATGCGAATCGCTAATCCGGGACCGGGGAAGGGTTGACGTTGCACAATTTCTTCTGGTAAGCCGATGGAACGACCGACTTTGCGGACTTCATCTTTGAAGAGTTTACGCAGGGGTTCGACAAGCTTGAATCGTAAGTCTTTGGGCAAGCCACCGACATTGTGATGGCTCTTAATTTTCACTGCTACCCGTTCACCACTCTTGGGATCAACGTTGGTGTCAGCTGATTCGATCACGTCTGGATAGAGGGTGCCTTGAGCCAGGTAATCAAAGGGACCGAGGCGCTTGGATGCTTCTTCAAACACGCTGATGAATTCGTGACCAATGCGGCGGCGCTTTTCTTCCGGATCAGTGACACCGCCAATGACATCTAGGAAGCGATCGCGCGCTTGAACATACTCCACCGGAATATGGAACTGCTCGTGGAACAACTTCACCAATCGTTCCGGCTCTAATTTCCGCATGAAGCCCTGATCGATAAATACGCAAGTCAGCTGGTCTCCAATCGCTTGATGGAGCAAGAAGGCAAGCGTAGAAGAATCCACACCACCAGAAAGCGCCAACAGCACCCGCTTCTCGCCCACTCTAGCTCTAATTTCACGGATCGATTCCTCCACAAAGGCAGCAGTTGTCCAAGTGGGTTCGCAGTCGCAGATGTGGTAGACGAAGTTGCGAATCAGGGCAATCCCGCCCAGAGAATGCACCACCTCTGGATGAAACTGGACGCCGTAGAGTTTCGTCTCGTGGTGAGCGATCGCGGCACAGGGGGTATTTTCCGTATGCGCCAGCACTTCAAACCCATCTGGCAACATCCTACACGAGTCGCCGTGGCTCATCCACATCGTTGTGCCATTTTCCACGTTTGTCAACAAGTCCGTGGGGTCATCGATCAATAACGACGCCTTCCCGTACTCCCCCCGCTCGGCCCTTACCACTTCCCCACCCAGCTGGTTCACCATCAGCTGCATTCCATAGCAGACACCTAAGATCGGAATTCCCAACTGCCAAATTTCTGGGTTACAATTAGGCGCTCCCTGATCATAGACTGAACTGGGGCCACCCGAGAGGATGATTCCCTTAGGATTAAGCTGCCGCAACTGGGCAGCTGTGGTGTGATAGGAAAGGACTTCGGAATAAACCTGCGTCTCACGAATCCGACGCGCAATCAGTTCGGAGTACTGAGAGCCGAAGTCCAGAATCACAATCATTTGGCGATTTAGCTGCCCCAACGATTCGCTTTCAGGCCGTGTTTCTGTCTCTAGAGTCACCGACTTAAATCCTGATGGAGAGAGTGTGGTATTTACAAATGAACCATTACATCCCTACGGTAGAGTTTCATAATAAACGCCCACCCTAGGATAGACTTTTAAAACCTTATTAATTGATAGACGATATAGTTATTTTTATTCTTACTAAGCTAACACAACTTTGCCAGTAATGCCCAGATCAGTGGATTGCGGGTAAGGTCGATAAATACAGACAAATTTATTACTTCTGACTGCTGCCGAGCCCCTCATAAGCAGCCTATTCTACAAGAAGATAGTCGAAGACTGCCGTCGTCGCCAAGTGACTCCTGCATCCCAGTTGTTACACGGTCAAGTGGCTACTCACCTGCCTATTTGCTCAACTTCACATTTGATTTGGCACCAGTGGAAAGCTTTTCTTACCCCATAGATTCAATCCAACCCCTTGCGGCACCAGACCCGGTACTCCCGATCCCATCGCCGCAGAAAATTTCCAAGCAAGCGATTCGCACTAGCCTCCAAGCGTCTACACTCGATGGCGTGCTTGCTGTCGTCTTTAGTGCTAGTACTGGTGGCGTATTGTTGACTAATTTCTTACTCCAGCTGGATGCTACCCCTGTAGAAATCGGTTTGATGTCGTCAATTCCCATGCTGGTGAATTTGCTCCAACCAGTAGGGGCCTATATGGCTGATCGCACCAACAGCCGCCATAATTATTGTTTGTGGATTTTTGGCATATCTAGGCTGTTGTGGCTGATATTACTCCTAGGAATCGGCTGGTTCAGCTGGTCTAATACTGACCCACATCCGTTGGTCATGTGGACACTAGGAATAATCCTTGCCACCAACATCCTGGGAGCATTTGGCGGTTGCGCGTGGTTCAGCTGGATGGCTGCTTTGGTTCCCCATCGCTTGCGGGGACGCTATTTTGGCCTTCGCAATAGTGTCGCCAGCTTGACCAATCTACTCAGTGTGCCGATACTCGGCTTTATAGTGTCTGCTTGGTCTTGTGATCCAGTATACGGCTACAGTGTGGTCTTGTTGTTGGGAATCGTGGCGGGGATAGCGAGTTTAGGATTTCAATTTTTGATGGCGGATGTGAACCCGCAACTTCCTCAAGGCGCTGCCCTTTATAGGTCAAAACTAGAAGGCGTTTCCCGTCTCGACCCAGAGGAAAATGCCCAGTCCCAAAGCGGGGAGTTCAGCATCCTTAAGGATGCCAATTTCTTGAAGTTTTTGCTCTACTTTGGTCTGTGGATGTTTGCCGTTAACCTCAGCGCGCCCTTTTTTAATCTCTACCTGCTGGACAACTTGGCTTTAGACCTGCGTTGGGCCACAATTTACACGAGTTTGATATCTGGGGCAAACTTATTAATGCTGCTGTTGTGGGGAAAGTTGGCAGACCGGGTGGGGAATCGTCCGCTACTGTTGTTAGTTGGCATTCTGGTAGCAGTGACGCCCTTATTATGGCTAGGTGCTGGGGCTAACTCACTTTCCCTGTGGTTGTGGCTACCGCTCATACACCTCCTGACTGGTGGGACAGGGGCTGCAATTGACTTGTGCAACAGCAATATTCAGATGGAACTGGCACCTGTGGATCGTCCTTCAAGATATTTTGCGATTGCCGCAGCTGTTGCTGGTGTCTGTGGTGGTTTGGGAACAACAGCTGGGAGCTTCTTAGCCCAACTGGATTATATCGGTGGCTTACCCGGATTGTTTGCTATCTCAGCAGTTGTGCGATTAATCGCTTTGTTGCCCCTGGTCTTCGTCCGAGAGCAACGCTCTGTGCCAGTGGTTAAGGTAATGCGAGATCTCCTCAACTTCAAGTTTCGACTTGTGCCACTTCCAGCAGCAGTAGTCTCAGATCCGGCAGAATAGACGTAACGTTAGGGATTAGGGATTAAGGGTTGGGGAAAACCCAACCCTTATAAAAAAGGATGAATCAAGTAGATTACCTGCGGATCAGTTTAATTGACCGTTGCAATTTCCGCTGTCATTACTGTATGCCGGAAGGGGCAGAGCTTGACTATATCCTGCGGCAACAGCTATTGACCCATGAAGAACTGCTTACTCTGATTCAAGAGGTTTTTATCCCAGTCGGATTTACCCGGTTTCGCTTGACCGGGGGTGAACCACTGTTGCGTCCGGGTGTGGTGGAATTGGTACGAGCGATCGCATCTCTCCCCCAAACCCAAGATCTTTCCATGACCACCAATGGCTCAAGGCTTGCTGGGATGGCGCAAGACCTCTACGACGCTGGTTTACGACGCATCAATATTAGTCTGGATTCTCTCGATCCAGAAACCTTTGATCATATTATCGGCAATCGCGGTCGTTCCCGTTGGGAGCAAGTTTGGTCAGGCATTCAGGCTGCCTATCAGGTGGGATTTGACCCCCTGAAGCTGAATGTGGTTGTGATTCCAGGCGTCAATGACCATGAAGTGCTCGATTTAGCTGCTCTGACGATTAACCGGCAGTGGCACGTCCGGTTTATTGAATTCATGCCAATTGGTAATGATCAGCTATTTGCAGATCAGGGTTGGGTAGCTTCAGCTGAGTTGCGGCACCGTATCCGCGAACGCTGGGGCTTGACAGAGTCGCAAGTCCGTGGTAATGGGCCAGCTGATGTGTTCCAGATTCCTGGAGCCAAAGGCACACTCGGCTTTATTAGTCAGATGTCAGAATGTTTTTGCGATCGCTGTAACCGGATGCGCCTCTCAGCTGATGGTTGGTTGCGTCCCTGTCTTTTGAATGAAACAGGTCAAATTGACCTAAAAACAGCCCTGCGCATCGGTGCTGACCCAGCCCAATTGCAAGAGCAGGTGGGTCAGATGATGGCAATCAAACCAGAGATCAACTTCAAGCAGCGGGAATCTGGGACAACCGGAGCCTACACCCGCACCATGTCGCAAATTGGTGGTTGAGGGCAGGGGGAGCACTGCTGCTCCTCCTCAACCAAGCTATTATGCTTGTCGTGAGTAGTATTCAACCACCAGCAGTTCGTTGATTTGTAGCGCCACCCATTCACGCTCAACCACGCCGTTGACTTTACCAACCATTTTATTTTTGTCAAACTCCAAATGGGTGGGTAGGTTTGCCAATCCGGGGTATTGCAGGTTTGCTTCCACCAGCTTGCGCGATTGCTCCCGGTCTCTGACAGCAACGGTCTCACCAGGTCGGCATTGATAGCTGGCAATATTGACCACGCGCCCGTTGACCGTCACATGACCATGATTCACCAGTTGGCGGGCAGATGGGATGGTAGGAGCCATTCCCATGCGGAAGACGGTGTTATCCAGACGCATTTCCAGCTGTTGCAGCAATACTTGTCCGGTCGAGCCAGTGACTCGCCTGGCTTTACGCACATAGCGCAGCAGTTGCTTCTCAGTCAGACCATAGTTGAAGCGGAGTTTTTGCTTTTCTTCTAGACGAATGGCATACTCGGAGCGCTTCTTGCGGGCCTGACCATGCTGACCGGGCGGGTACGCTCGTCTAGCGCTTTTACGAGTTAGTCCTGGCAAGTCACCCAAGCGACGTACAATTCTGAGGCGTGGCCCTCGATATCGAGACATGGAGTTTCCTCTTTCTAATCCTTTTAAAACTTCACCCAAATATACTATTATAAATCTATAAAGCTGATAATTTCAAGAAATTCGCTCATTGCCGATAAAACTCTCTTTTGGGGACGGCAGGCTCTGCAGTTCCCAGGAATATTATTGGCTAGACACCAGAAAAGCAGGTAGCATAGCCTTGAATCTGCTTGGATAAAAAATTAATGTTAACACTAAAAAGTGGCAATATGCCTACGGCACGAGAAAAGCGCGAGCGCAATGTTCATGGTTTAATCCGCTTTGCAACTACCCAATTGGCTGTTGCTGGGTGGTTAGCAATGACCGTTTCTAGTGCAGATGCAGCCTACAACCTCAACTACTACCCCTACGCCTACATCAGCCCAAGTGATTTTCGTGCTTGCGCTGCCCGGCTGCTGAGTGTTAAAATATCTCCTGATATGGCAGCAGCATCCTGTTCGGGGGCAATAAATCCCCGCGTTTTATCAAGCTGTGTAATTGATATTAAGCGAAAGACAACCATCGCCGCAGTGGATGCTCTTAACACCTGTAGACAAGCCCGACAGCCTAATGAGGTAGCCTCCTGTGTGGTTGGTATCAGCCGCAATATCGGGGGTAAAGCTGCTCCCTCTGAACTGAACTACTGTGGTAGCAGTTTGTTGCCGGTGCGGTTTGCTGATTGCGTGGTCGGCTTGCGTCGTGCAAGTAACTTTGCCCCCACCCAGGCAATGGATTATTGTATCGATGCGACTGACCAGCTGTTCGATTTGTCTCCCACCTTTGTGCCTCAGAATGGGACGCCGTCGATTCCATATCCAACACAGGGTGGGCCTCAGAATCTGACGCCGTCGATTCCAAATCAAACACCAAGTGGGCCTCAGAATGGGATGCCGTCGATTCCAAATCAAACACCGAGTGGATCTCAGAATCTTCGGCCGCCGAGTCAGTAAATTCCAACACCGAGTAGCCCAGTTAATCCCGGCAAGAACGGGGTGTGGGGACGAGTGTCGGGGGAAAGAAGATTCTTTCCCCCGAACTCTCGTGTAGGGTGTGGGGTGTAGGGATAGCTTTAGCCCACACCCCATAGGATAGAAGCCTCCGACTTTAGACGCGAGTGAAAAAGGAATATTTGTTCCGGTGAAGGCTGTCTTCGGAGAAGAAACTCGAACGTCCTTGTTACAAGAACAGAGGATTCTTTCATGGGGTTTTCCCCCACACCCCACACCCCACACCCCACACCCTACACCCCCTGATGTCATTAGTGAGCAGATTTTTATGTCTATAGGAGCATACGATTTATTAATCCGTCGCGGCAGATTACTCGGATTAACTGATCTGGATGCGGAACTGGTTGATATTGGCATAAAAGATGGCAAGGTTTGTGCGATCGCTCCTACTCTAAGCTCTCCAGCTGAGGTGGAACTGGATGCTCTGGGGCAATTAGTCAGTCCCCCGTTTGTAGAATCTCACATTCATTTAGACTCAGCACTAACAGCTGGGGAGCCGCGTTGGAATGAAAGCGGCACGTTGTTTGAGGGCATCCAAATTTGGGGAGAACGTAAGCAAAACCTGACATTGGCAGATGTGAAAAACCGTGCGATCGCCACTCTCAAGCAACAAGCCGCTCAGGGTGTTCTGTTTGTGCGTAGCCACGCTGATGTCAGTGAACCGCAGCTGATCGCCCTGCAAGCCCTCCTGGAAGTCAGAGAGGAAGTCAAAGACTGGATCACTTTACAAGTGGTGGCATTTCCTCAAGATGGAATTTATAGCAAACCAGAAAACGAAGCACTCTTGGAAGAAGCTCTAAAGTTGGGTGCTGATGTCGTTGGTGGTATCCCTCACTATGAACTCACCCGCGAAGATGGAGTTCGATCTGTCCAGCGTGTGTTTGAATTAGCCCAGCAGTATGACCGCTTGATTGATATCCACTGTGATGAAATTGATGATGAGCAATCACGATTTCTAGAAGTCGTAGCGGCTTGTGCAATTCGTACTTGTCTAGGATCAAGAGTAACAGCTAGTCATACAACGGCTTTTGGTTCTTATAACAATGCCTATGCTTACAAATTGATGGGTTTTCTGCAACGAGCTGAAATTAACTTGATTGCCAATCCGTTGATTAATATCACGCTCCAAGGTAGAGCGGATACCTATCCAAAACGTCGGGGTGTTACTAGAGTCAAAGAACTCTGGCAACAAGGACTTAATGTCAGCTTTGGGCATGATTGTGTCCAAGACCCCTGGTACAGCTTAGGTACAGGCAACATGCTAGATGTGGCTTTCATGGGAGTTCATGTCTGTCAGATGACAGGGATGGAGGAAATTAATGCCTGTTATGACATGGTGAGTGTGAATGGGGCAAAAACGCTGCATTTAGAGAACAACTATGCTGTGGAAGTCGGCAAGCCTGCTAATCTGATTGTTTTAAATGCCAGCGATCGCTTCGATGCTATCCGCCTTCGAGCAGTTGCTCGCGAGGTAATTTCTCAAGGAAAACTGCTCGCTCGTAGCACACCACATTCAATGGAGTGGCTGGGTTCTGAACAGCCAGATGCAGTAATGACAGCTTCTGTCTGATGGTTGATTGTTGACGGGTATCCACACTTATAGGAGATTATTGATGAAAGCATTGTGGCTCGAAGATAAAAAATTACAGTTATTAGTGGATGTGTCCCGACCGGATGTGCCACCGGGTGAGGCGCTGGTACGTGTGCTGCGAGCTGGTATCTGCAACACTGATCTGGAACTACTTAGAGGCTACTACCCCTACAGGGGCATCCTGGGCCACGAATTTGTTGGTGTAGTGGAACAGGGGCCGATTCAGTTGGTTGGACAGCGGGTAGTAGGGGAGATTAACGCTGTTTGCGGAAAGTGCCGCTTCTGTCACAGTGGGAACCCGACTCACTGCGAAAACCGAACAGTCCTCGGCATCGTTAACCGGAACGGAGCCTTCGCCGAATATCTCACCTTGCCGGTTGAGAACCTGCATCCAGTGCCCGACACCGTGCCTAATGATGTAGCTACCTTTACCGAGCCAGTGGCAGCGGCGCTGGAAATCCAGCAACAGGTGCAGGTGTGTCCAGATCACAGGGTGCTGGTTGTCGGTGATGGCAAGCTGGGACAACTGGTGGCACAGACGCTAGCACTAACTGGCTGCGATCTCTTGTTGGTCGGGCGTCATCGGCACAAACTTGATGGCGCGGCAGCCTTAGGCATTCAAACAGGGTTGGCTGACGCCGTAACTGACCGCACCTTCGACCTTAGCGTGGAGTGTACCGGCAACCCAGAAGGATTTGCGATCGCACGACGAGCGTTGCGTCCGCGCGGCACGCTGGTGCTTAAAAGTACCTACGCTGGTGAGCTGAACTTCGATGCCTCCTCTCTAGTAGTGGATGAAATCACCCTGATCGGGTCGCGCTGCGGTCCCTTTCCCTTAGCACTCCAACTGCTAGCCACAGGAAAAGTTAACGTAGAGCCGCTAATTCAGGCCAGGTACCCTCTGGAAGAAGGACTAAAAGCCTTTAACCACGCACAGAAAAAAGGGACGCTGAAAGTCTTACTAGAGATGGATTCTTAGTTTTCTCCTAAATAAGCCTGGCGAACCATTTCGTTGGACTGCAAAGCAATGGCCGTGCCTGTGAGCACGACCTGCCCCGTTTGCAGCACATAGCCGCGATGGGCTACTGTCAAAGCCATACGAGCGTTCTGCTCCACCAATAAAATCGTTGTCCCCTGAGCGTTAATGTCACGAATGATCGAAAAGATTTGGGTCACCAGCATCGGCGCTAAACCCATACTAGGCTCGTCCAATAACAGTAAGCGGGGTCGTGCCATCAAAGCACGAGCGATCGCCAGCATTTGTTGTTCACCGCCACTGAGAGTCCCCCCTTTTTGACTGATTCGTTCTCTCAGGCGGGGAAAAAGATTCAAGACTCGCTCTGTATCTGATTTGATCCCAAGAGAGTCACGACGGGAGAAAGCACCCATCTCCAGGTTTTCCCGCACCGTCATCCGAGGAAAGATGAGGCGACCTTCAGGGCTTTGGGAAATGCCTAAGCGGACGATCGCTTGCGTAGACAGTGAATTTACGGAACCTCCCTCAAACAGGATACTGCCCTGACGAGGTCGCAACAGACCTTGAATGGTGCGGAGGGTTGTAGTTTTGCCCGCACCATTACTGCCAATTAAAGTTACTACTTCCCCCTGATCGACCCGCAGCGAGACTCCTTTGAGGGCATGAATATTGCCGTAGTAAGTATGAACGTCCTTAACCTCAAGCATAATCTGCTTCTTTACCGAGATATGCCTCAATCACACGCGGATCAGCGCGAATCACAGCAGGGGTACCCTCTGCAATTTTAGAGCCGTACTCCATCACACTTACGCGATCAGAGATACCCATCACCACCTTCATATCGTGTTCAATCAGTAAAATGGTCAAATCAAGTTCATCACGGATGCGGTAGATAAAGCGAGTTAACTCAGCCGTTTCATTGGGGTTCATCCCGGCAGTTGGCTCATCTAACAGCAGTAGCTTAGGCTCAGACGCCAACGCCCGCGCAATCTCTAGCCGTCGCTGATCCCCATAGGATAGGTTTTTTGCCAACTCTTGGGCTTTTGAGGAGCCTAAACTTACAAAGTCTAGAAGTGAGAGCGCTTTTTGCTCAGCCTCTCGCTCTTCTTGATACACAGCAGGGAAACGCAATAAAGTTCCGATTAACCCAGTACGTAGTCGGCTATGCCTTCCCACCAAGACATTTTCGAGCACACTCATATTACTGAACAGACGGATATTCTGGAAAGTCCGAGCAATACCCAGTGAGGTGAGCCGATCAGGGGTTAGTCCAGTAATGTCTCTGTTCTCTAGCAGCAACTGACCAGAAGTGGGGATATAAATGCCCGTGAGCATATTGAAAAATGTGGTTTTACCCGCACCATTAGGGCCAATCAGACTGGCAATCATGCCTTTTTCAATCGCGAAATCAACCCGATTGACGGCAGTCAGACCACCGAATCGCATCAGAAGTTGGCGTGCTTCTAACAGTGGCATCACTGACTCCTAGCGTCTGCTAAAGATTCATTCGTCGCCTCATCAGCCGATTGCAATTCGGCTTGACGTTCTGCACTGGGCACCAGTCCTTCAGGGCGGATGATCATCATCACCACCAAAGTCAGACCAAACAAAAACAGGCGCATCTGGATGGGGTCCACACTGGTTGCTAGAAAGTCTCGCAAAGCGTAACCGTTCACGGGGGGGTACATCATGCGCATAAACGTCAAAGCCTTGCTAAGCAAAAGCTTTGGGTTTTATGCGCATCAAAATATCGTACCTAAAATGTCTAAAAGACAATTTGCAGACCAGTATAGCACTTTTGACTACTCACAATTATCCGGTATAAATCCAATCTAGACTGGTTTTCGTACTGATTACGTGTGATTTCATATTGGACGTTTTTTTGATCCCCCCCTGAACGGTTACCGCAAAGCTGGATTCCCAATGTTGGGTAAGACTGATGTGTTCAGCAGACTCTTGAGGACTTGAGCAAGCTGAGGGAGGTAGAGGCGATCCGCCGCCATGATGATAATGCAGCCCAAGAGCACCCCGGTGATATTGCCCAGTCCGCCCAAAATCACCATACATAAGACGATGACTGAAACAGAGAAATCAAATACACCAGGGAAGATAGCGCTGATGTAAGACCCGTAAAATGCACCAGCAAACCCCGAGAAGGTTGCCCCCATCGCGAAAGCCAATAACTTGGTTCGAACCAGGTTAATCCCCATGGCACTGGCTGCAAGTTCGTCCTCTCGGATGGCTGTCCAAGCTCGCCCCAAGCGCGAATTGCGCAGGCGGCTGATCATAAAAGCGGAAAACACGACCAAAAAGAGAACCAGATAGTACCAGGGGAGATATTGACCAGTTTGGAAGGTGCCGATGAAGGGAAGAGCAGGACGCCCAATCGGATTAATGCCTGCTTCACCCCCAGTCAGGTTAAACGGCTTCTGGCAACCCACCAGACAAATTGCCATCTCTGGGCGACCGAGTATAAGAGCGAAGATCTTGGAGATCGGCTCGTAAATCTGCACACTTGTTAAATTGCGAAAGACAACGGGCACAATTTCCCCAAACCCAAGTGTGACGATCGCCAGATAGTCACCCCGTAAAGGCAAAGTGGGAGAGCCGAGAATGATACCAAAAAGCGCTGCCACTGCCGCTGCAATCCAGATTACCACCCAGAAGTTCCACTCAATATTGAGCTGTGGGGAGGACAACAAGCCAGTCGTATAGGCTCCAATCGCAAAAAAGGCAGCATAGCCCAAGTCCAGCAACCCTGCATATCCGACTACAATATTCAGCCCCAGGGCTAAAATGGCGAAGATTTGGATCTGAATCACTGTGGCTGTCCAGTTGGTCTGAGCGACCTGATCAATCAAGGGAAACGTGATTAAGATCAACGCCAGTAGCACTTGAGTGGCTATGCGCCGATTTTTACCTAACCCTTGCAGCAATCCCATCAGCCGACCTGTGAGGATTGCCACTACCAAACCAACTCCACCAAATATCAACGTCTGGATTACACCCGCAGAAGATTGCCCGGTTGCAGGCAGTAGCCAAAACCCTTCAATCAAGCTAGCGACCAAGATCCAAACCCCCAACGCTAGTCCAGCGTTACTCCCTTTGCGGATACCGAGCTTGGGCGAGGGTATTCTCTTCCCCTGACAAGCCATCAAACCCGCCCCTGCTCCCAATAGCCAGCCGATAAAAGCACCGCTCCAACCGCCAAATAGCAGTACGGTTAAAGCTGCGATCGCTCCTAAAATATTGCCCGACTTGGTTGCCTGTTTTGCCATCAGTTGCTTATACCTTTTCCTGAACATTTTCACCGAGCAAGCCACCGGGTCGGAAGACCAAAATAACGACCAAGACAGCAAACACCCAGGCATTAGTCCAGCGGCTCGATAAGTACTGGTCGCTCAAAGCCGACAGCACGCCGATCAACACTCCTCCCAGCATCGCTCCGATGATATTGCCAATTCCTCCCAGAACTGCTGCGGTGAAAGCCCGTAAGCCCGCTGTGAATCCCATCGTGAACACAACTGTGTTGTTATACAATCCGACTAGAAGCCCAGCTGACCCCGCTAATGCCCCACCAATCAGAAATGTCAGGGCGATAATTTGATCGACATTGATCCCCATAATCCTAGCAGCATCCTGATTTTGGGCGACCGCTCGCATGGCTTTGCCTGGACGAGTGTACTGGACAAACAAATGCAGTCCCACCATTAACACAACGGCAACGACCAACACAATCAAGTCTTTAGTTGTGAAGGCAATATGGCTTTGAATACCCAGAGCCTTCAAAATGTCAATCCGGGGTAATAAGTCAGGAAAGCTCTTGGGTGAAGCAGCATTATTCCCCATGATCGGGATAAAGGATCTTAATCCCCCCCAAAATAATCCCAGATTCTGGAAAATAAACGAAACCCCAATCGCTGAGATTAACGGTGCTAGGCGGGGGGCATTGCGTAGGGGTCGGTAAGCGTACCGTTCGGTGAGGATGTTTAGTCCAGCACAAACTATAGTAGATAGGAGCAAGGCGACAAAAATCGCTAGGATACTAGCCTGTAGTGACGCACCACTTTCGACACCAAGCGCACCGACTACAGTTAGGGAAGTAAAAGCACCTAACATGTATAAATCCCCATGGGCAAAATTGATCAGCTCAATAATGCCGTAGACGAGGGTGTAGCCTAGGGCAATAATGGCGATGATCGCGCCGTTGATCAAACCGACCAAAAGTTGTTGCAGCAGGCTTTCAGGGCTACTGACTATCTCCCCCATAATTCGGGGGATGTCAAGTCCGGCAATCGGTCCGAGCAACAGGACCAAGTAAGCTACGGCAAGATACCAAAGAATCTTCTGCCATCGTTTCATAAGTTTTAGCTCTAGACAGCAGAACGCTTCTAGATTAAGCGTATAACTTGAGGTGTTCAACCTTACCAGATATTGATTGTAAGAATTGACGAATGGCAAGGATGACCTTTGACCAGTTACAGATCTTCTTGGCGGTAGCGCAGCACATGCACTTTACTCGTGCAGCCGAGTCACTTTACATCACTCAGCCTTCGGTCAGTGCTGCAATCCAAAGCCTTGAAGAACAATATAAAGTCAAGTTGTTTCACCGGATTGGTCGCCGTATTGAGTTGACGGCAGCAGGTCGAACCCTGCTTCAAGAAGCACAGAAGATTCTTGCTCAGGTAGAGTTAACTGAGCGAGGACTGCAAGAATTAAACGATCTTCAACGGGGTGAGCTGAAGTTAGGCGCTAGTCAAACAATTGGGAGTTACTGGCTCCCCTACTTCATCAGCAAGTTTAAGCAACAATATCCTGGGGTGAGGATTGACTGTACGTTAGGGAATACTCAAGAAATCAGCACTGGGACGTTGACAGGATTGTTTGACCTCGGTTTAGTTGAAGGAGAAGTTGAGCCATCCGTTTCAGTTTCTCTGGAGCAACAGATTGTGGGGAGCGATCGCCTGCAAATTGTCGTTGGTCAATCTCACCCCTGGTTTGAACAAGCGGTTGTTCCGGTGACAGAACTCACGACCACTTCCTGGGTGATGCGCGATCAAGGCTCAGGAACCCGCCAGCAATTTGAGCAAGTGCTACGGCAGTGGGGTATTGAGCCAACAGACTTGAGTGTGATTTTAGAGCTGAAGAACGGTGAGATGGTCAAGGCAGTCGTTGAGAGTGGGGTAGGGGCGGCGGCGATCTCCGACCTGATTATTGTCAAAGAACTGCGTCTCGACCTGCTCCGTCCGATTAAAGTCACAGGTCTGATCACAGACACTACTAATGCAGATCCACTGTCACGACCCTTCTTGCTATTAAAGCACCGGGAACGCTTTCAAACTCGCATCTCCCAAACGTTCGAGCGGGCAATTAGGGTTCTAACTAAGTAGAGCTGTCATTATTCTAAGCTATCACCAGCAGGCTATTGAGGCTTATTTAATCTAGAAGGGTGGTAAAATTAGGTGACTCAAACCAAAAACGATTGATTACTAGAAGTGGATGTCGAGATTACAGCCACGCTACAACAAGGAAGAGTTCGCCCAGCGCGGTGATGAAATTTATGAGCATTACATTCGTCCCCAACTTCAAGCCGAGGATGAAGGCAAGTTTGTCCTGATCGATATCGAAACCGGCGACTACGAGATGGATGTAGATGAAATTGTGGCTTCAGACCGTTTATTGGTCCGCAATCCTGATGCACAGGTATGGCTAGTACGGGTAGGCTCCCGCTATGTACGCCGCTTCGGCATGTTTCACAGCTCTGTCAGGTGATATTAGGGTCTGTCAATGCCTATAGTGAGGCTATCATCCGCTTGTTGGTAATCGGCCCACAGGGTCAGGAACAAGAACTGGAGGCAGTTGTTGATACTGGTTTCAACGGCTCTTTGAGCTTGCCACCATCAGTAATCGCCAAACTAGATCTTCCGTTTCGCAGGCGAGGGCGAGCGGTTTTAGCAGATGGCAGCGAAAGCCTCTTCGACATTTATGAAGCAATAGTGCTTTGGGATGGGCAGCCTCGTCGTGTTGCCATAGATGCTGTAGAAACCGATTCCCTAATTGGCATGACTTTGCTGTATGGTTACGAGTTGACAGTTGAAGCAGTAGTCGGCGGCAGTGTGAGCATTAAGGCCATGTTGTAGGTAAGCTTTATGACTAGTTTTAATGAAATCATTACTGTAGAAGAGTTTCAGCCATTACGTGGCACACTTAGGGAAGTAAAAGCACCGTTTGAATTCACACGGGTGGCAGAAACTGGAATTCCGCCCGATATGCATATGAAAATTCATTAAAGAACACGGCGCAACCGTAACAACTCTGAGGACATCTGGCAGTGGCAGAGAGTAGAATGATGTATTGCGCGTTCATTCTATATTCTTATGGGTTCACACCGCATCCGCCAAGAGAAGTGGGAAGACATTGAGCATAATGTAGAGCGAAGTACCGAGCTGCTAGGCGATGTCCAAGAATTGATTGAGGAACTGATGGAAGATTATTCCTATAGTTCCTATGCAGAGGAAAGAAGAGACAAGCTGGCAGAAATGCACGCTGACATAGATCAGGCATTGAAAGCATTGGAACGTACACTTAATAATTTGGGGTGATTTCTCCCCCGTTAAAACACGGGGCTCTCAATCTCCCACTTTTTCCGTACTACTTCGGAAGACGCCGGACAGTGGCAGAGTCGATATAGAATTACATTGGAATCGAATGACTTAAATTGCCTAGATATTTACACAGTTTCAAGGTTGATTCGCGCTCTCAATTTACCCTGTCACATAGATCAGAAATTGGTGTCTGGCACTGGGAAAGAGTTTAGGGCGTACACTCCTGTTGAGAGATAGAGAGTGGAAACAGTGGTAGAGTAATCGTTAACCAAAAATCAGCAACGGACAGCGATAGTGTATTTTGGTTCCAAGCGAGAAGATTACTTGCGTAAAGCAGCAGCGGAAGATAGAAGAAGAGTTTTTGAGCTTCATCCAACAGCCGTTGCCAGCCCAACTCGAAGCTGAGCAGGTTGTGCTGCCACCAGTCATCATACCGGGCTTGTGTTGCGAGAGCGCTATCTGCTCTTGCTGGGACGGAGAGCGGGTAAGAGTGCCGATTTGTCGTGTACGTTGTTCCAGTTGTGGAGCAGTATTCACTGTGTTGCCCAGCTTCATCCTGCCCTATCGCAGGCAGGACAAGGACTGCTTGAGCAAAGTGCTGACGCTGTCGAGGAGCATCGGGTTGAGCCAGAGACACACCGCTCTCATTTATACGTGGAGCGGAATAGAGCGCAGCTGGACTCCCGGCTGGGTCTGGAGTCTATTGCAATGGGTGGGGAATCTGCTGCCCGCGTCCAGAATGCGCATGAATTGTCTTGTTCCCGAAATTAATCTACTCGAATGCCGATGGCATGGGCGCTTTCCTCATCACCACCACGCTCAAGGAGTATGCCCAAGCACATCCAGAGTTGACCCCTTAAGAGTTGCAAGTGCTCAAACAGCAATTTGGCCATCTGGGAAGCCGCACCCAATGCCTGGCTGCCTACTCGCAAAGACTCCGGCGCTTGTCTGAAACCCATGCACATGATCCCATCTTGTCCAAGGTCAGTGCTGCAATTCAAAGCCTTGAAGAACAATATAAAGTCAAGTTGTTTCACCGGATTGGTCGCCGTATTGAGTTGACGGCAGCAGGTCGAACCCTGCTTCAAGAAGCACAGAAGATTCTTGCTCAGGTAGAGTTGACTGAGCGAGGACTGCAAGAATTAAACGATCTTCAACGGGGTGAGCTGAAGTTAGGCGCTAGTCAAACAATTGGGAGTTACTGGCTCCCCTACTTCATCAGCAAGTTTAAGCAACAATATCCTGGGGTGAGGATTGACTGTACGTTAGGGAATACTCAAGAAATCAGCACTGGGACGTTGACAGGATTGTTTGACCTCGGTTTAGTTGAAGGAGAAGTTGAGCCATCCGTTTCAGTTTCTCTGGAGCAACAGATTGTGGGGAGCGATCGCCTGCAAATTGTCGTTGGTCAATCTCACCCCTGGTTTGAACAAGCGGTTGTTCCGGTGACAGAACTCACGACCACTTCCTGGGTGATGCGCGATCAAGGCTCAGGAACCCGCCAGCAATTTGAGCAAGTGCTACGGCAGTGGGGTATTGAGCCAACAGACTTGAGTGTGATTTTAGAGCTGAAGAACGGTGAGATGGTCAAGGCAGTCGTTGAGAGTGGGGTAGGGGCGGCGGCGATCTCCGACCTGATTATTGTCAAAGAACTGCGTCTCGACCTGCTCCGTCCGATTAAAGTCACAGGTCTGATCACAGACACTACTAATGCAGATCCACTGTCACGACCCTTCTTGCTATTAAAGCACCGGGAACGCTTTCAAACTCGCATCTCCCAAACGTTCGAGCGGGCAATTAGGGTTAATGAACTCTCGGACTTTGATGCACCGAATATCTGCTGAAGCCAGTGAGCTTTCACTCTCACAATCACTGGAATAGTCTCATACGTTATGCTGAAATTAGCAAACGGCAATTACTCATGAGTCCGCTCTTAGAAACTGATACAACGTGGCACATTGCTGTACTTTGTTGCGGTTCTATTCCTACTTCATCCGGGACTGTCGGCAGCACTCCGTCCATAGGCAGCCAAGGTGAAGCTCACCTCGCCGGAATCTTTAAGCCGATTCCAAAGCTAATATTCTGAGTGCTTCCATTTCTATATTGAGCGCGGCATTGAGGTCACGGTCAATCACCAAGCTGCACTCACCGCACTCGTAAATGCGGTCAGCTAAAGTTAAATCTGACTTAATATGACCGCAACAGCTACACTTCTTAGAACTCGGAAACCACCTGTCAATTAAGACAAGGAAGGTGCCAAATTTTTCAGACTTGTAGGTTAATTGGCGCTTAAATTCGTAGAAGCTCATGTCTTGAATTGCTTTTGCTAGCTTATGGTTAGCCAACATGCCAGACACATTCAAATCCTCAATGCCAATGACTGCGTGGTTTTTGCAAATCATTGTCGTGAGCTTATGAAGTGAATCTTTGCGGATGTTAGCCACTTTAGCATGGAGCTTGGCAACTTTACGACGAGCCTTGTCCCGATTTTTGGAATCTTTTACTTTCCGGCTCAATCGTCTTTGTAGGCACTGTAACCGTTTTAATGATGCACGATAACTTTTGCTCCCCAGATCCACTACCCCAGTAGATAACGTCGCTAGAGACTTGACACCAAGGTCAACACCAACGCTAGCTACAGGCTTTTCAACTGGGTCGAAGTCAGCTTCATAAGAAAAAGAGACAAACCAATCATCAGCTATCCGTCGAACCGTTATACTTTTTGGTTTGTATGGTGCCAATGCTTCGTAGACTTTTACCTTACCGATCCGAGGAACTTTAACAAAGTTTGTGCCTACCTCCAGAGACCCATCAACTGTGAATGAGTCTTTGATCCCTCTTCTCTTGAAGTTAGGAAAGCCTACTTCAGGCATCTTGAAAAAGCGCTTAAATGCGTCAGCCAGATATCTTAAAGCAAACTGAGGTGCTGCTTTACTCACCTCGTGGAACCAAGGATACTCAGGCTTGACAGAAGCATTGAGCAATTTATGTAAGTCAATGGCACTAGGGAATTTAATCTTGTCATTAGGGTAGAGCTTATTATGCTCAAGCACCTGTTTACACAAATTAAGTCCCCAGTTGTAGGCAAACCGAGCTGTCCCGGCTGATTTAGCCAAGAGAGTGCGTTGAACGTTGTTTGGTGCCAGCTTGGTCTGAATTGATATCCTCATTAAGGCAAGGAAGCGCTATACCCTAATATTGTAGCACAAACAGGAATACAGGATTATGCCACGAGAATTCAGTTTACGAGTACGATTAACCGAAGACGAAAAAAATAGGCTTAAGGCTGAGGCGAATAAGCGTGGCGTAACTATGAGCGAAGTGATACAAGACTACTGCAAGCGTTTGCCAAAATCCGATCACAGCACATATAAAGACGATTTATGACGTGTTGTTACCAAAAACTGGGATTAAGTCGCGTCCCTCAGTCTGGCGATGACCATTCCTGATTCCCTAGTTATTCTAGATGACGCATTAGCAAGAGGCTACGCCCAACAACTGAACATTACAATTACAGGGACATTGGGAGTACTCTTGAAAGGCAAGCAGTTAGGATACCTGGATGCGAGCGCTCCTCTGCTTGACGAACTGGATGCCCTGAATTTCCGTCTAGCCCCAGCGACCCGCACTGCTGTGCTGAAATTAGCAAATGAATAATTTTGCGTAATCCATTTAGAATCGGCAGCGGGAATTGCGCTCTCCCAAAGTTGGAGTTGTTTCAATACAACCCAGTCGCATTGCCTCTAAAGGAATGAGCAACAGGATCAAGTAAGCTACGGCAAGATACCAAAGAATCTTCTGCCATCGTTTCATAAGTTTTAGCTCTAGGCAGCAGAACGCTTCTAGATTAAGCGTATAAGTTGAGGTGATCAACCTTACCAGATATTGATTGTAAGAATTGACGAATGGCAAGGATGACCTTTGACCAGTTACAGATCTGCTTGGCGGTAGCGCAGCACATGCACTTTACTCGTGCAGCCGAGTCACTTTACATCACTCAGCCTTCGGTCAGTGCTGCAATCCAAAGCCTTGAAGAACAATATAAAGTCAAGTTGTTTCACCGGATTGGTCGCCGTATTGAGTTGACGGCAGCAGGTCGAACCCTGCTTCAAGAACCACAGAAGATTCTTGCTCAGGTAGAGTTAACTGAGCGAGGACTGCAAGAATTAAACGATCTTCAACGGGGTGGTAAAATTAGCTGACTCAAACCAAAAACGATTGATTACTAGAAGAGGATGTCGAGATTACAGCCACGCTACAACAAGGAAGAGTTCGCCCAGCGCGGTGATGAAATTTATGAGCATTACATTCGTCCCCAACTTCAAGCCGAGGATGAAGGCAAGTTTGTCCTGATCGATATCGAAACCGGCGACTACGAGATGGATGTAGATGAAATTGTGGCTTCAGACCGTTTATTGGTTCGCAATCCTGATGCACAGGTATTGCTAGTACGGGTAGGCTCCCGCTATGCACGCCGCTTCGGCATGTTTCACGCCTCTGGTGCATACACAAGTTCTTTGTCAGTGGTCAGTGGAATGACCCTAATTTCTGGTAGAGGAGCGTAACCGCTCATTCAAGAGGTTTTTGGTCTGGGGTCTTTTTGGCTTTTGACGCGACGGCGACGATCACAGTAGACATGAAAAGCATCGTTGTCTTGACGATGGGAAAGTACGTATGCTCTAAGCTCTTCTAAACTCATTTTCTCAAACTTTGACTTATTCATTTTAGAACTCCCCTCCTTCAGGAATTAAGTTGCCAGAAAGATCAATCTCCAAATACCCTTCCTGTCCGTACAATACAACTAGGTTGCCCGTTCGCTCATCAATTCGAACTAAATCGATAATACTCATATATTCCATTGTTAACTCATTACAAATCCGGTAAAGCGTCCTGCACTGCTCTGGACTTGGCGTGATCGGTTCCATATGAATGCTCGTCGCTCAGCCGCGCATCCGCGCCTGCTTTCCTTCAAATTATGTGTTACGCGGTTTTACCTCAGTTCCAAATTTTCAGAAACTTCTCGCAGCATTTGGTTGATCTTGGCGATCGCCTGATCTGATGGCTGCAACTCCCCACCCAGTTCAATCTGCACTTTGAACTTCAGGTCAATGCCAGCGGCGGCACTTTTGATATCACTTGCGGACGGCACCGCTTATCCAACTCCGGGGCATACTTCTGAAAGACAGCGCAACAGCGTCGTGTGGTCTAACTATTTTTCCCCGCTCAAAAAATTTGTGTGGCTTAAATATAGAGCCAGCCAGCAACAATGACCCATCTGGCGAAGGTCGGCTTTATACAGCATAACCACCAATAAACAACATTAATGATATCACGGATAGTTTGGGCATATTCTGGCTGTCGCTAAAAAAGATTTTGAGATAAAGATCAGTGAATTTACGAATCTCGTCAGCAGTTTCTAATTGATATAAATGTGATTAGCAACTTTCAAACCTTAGACACACACTCTAAGGAAGGAGCAGCAATTATGAACACGATGACACGTCCACAGTTGGGAAATTTTAGCAGCATTGTCTGCTTCAAATCTGTAATTACAGGCATGGAAGACGCTTTGGGCGAGAAAGCAACAGCGATATCTCTAATTGCGGCTGGTCGTGCCCGTGGGAAAAAACTCGCACAGGAATTGGACTTGACTAACCAATCGCTCAGTCTGGAGGATGTAGCACAGCGGATGTCGCAAGCATTGGGTAAGGATGGCACTCGCCTATGTCTGATTGAAAAAATTGTCCAAGACGGGGATTTAGTCAAGGTTTACGCTACAGAAACCGTATGTTCTGCCGGTGAAGAGGAAGGCTCATCCCGCAAGTGCACCTTCACAATGGGGGCAGTTTGGGGAGCGTTGGAGCAAATCCTGGGCAAGCGCTTGCATGGAACTCATACTGAATCAGTACTGCGAGGTGGCACTCACGATGTTTTTGAGTTTAAGCCCATGTCGTGAACCTCTTACTCTGGTGAAACCAGCCTGGCATTAACGAAAACCTTTGAAGTCTCTATACACTACAGCCCAGAATGGGTAAGGAACACGAGCATGGTTATGACTACCGGCAAGATTGACAGCATTTTGCAAAATTTTGTTTCCAGCACCGGCGATGTCGAGGGAGCGGCTCTGGTTTCACCAGACGGTCTACCCCTGGCTTCCAGCCTACCGATGAATATGGATGAGGAGCGCACCGCGGCAATGTCTGCCGCTATGTTGTCATTGGGAGAAAGGATTGGTCAAGAACTGGCTCGGGGCGCAATTGATCGCATCTATGTGCAAGGGGATAAGGGTTACGCAATTCTCGTCGGCTGTGGCGAGGACGCGGTGTTGCTGGTTCTAGCAAGTCAGGTAGCTAAGCTGGGGTTACTGATGCTGGAAATCAAACGCGCGGTAGCCGAGTTAAAGGCTGCTTTACGCTAGCTACCAGGCTACCGCGCAGTACAAAGCTATTGTGCAAATAACATTGCATTATCAGGGTAGGAGTCAGTCGTCAGAATTCAGAAGGAAAAATAAATTTTCACTCCTTATCTAGATTAGGTTTTATGTTTTCATTCTGACGACTGACTCCTGAGTTATTTAACGATTAAGAAGAGCTGGAGTTCAATTCAAGACAAGCAATTATGGCACTTACGGGATACTTATCCGAATTTTCCTTACCAGAAGTTTTTCAATTCGTTGAGCAAGGGTATAAAACCGGATTGCTCTCGATTCAGCCCGAACCCGACGCTGAAAAACACCATCAAGTTTATTATCTCTGGCTACAGGGTGGGCGGATTATGGCGGTGGCAGACAAACTAGATCACAAATGCTTGATCTCGATGCTGAAACAACGGGGTTGGCTTAACCCCGAGGTGATCAACTTGTTGCATGGGCAATCTGTAGCAGAGCAACCGCTGGGGATGTATCTTAAAGCACATGGAGCGATAACTGTTGAGCAACTGAAGCTGCTATTCCATGCGCAGGTGCGACAGCGGGTCTGTGCTTTGTTTAAGGTGCCAAATGGTCAGTTTGCGTTTGATCCCAAAGCTAAGCTACCCAAGGCAGAAATGACTGGGTTGAGTATGTCAGTCAGTGAAGCCAGTTTGTTAGGATTGCGGGTGCTGCAAGACTGGACGACCTTGGCAAAAAAGCTCCCAGATCCAACTCTCGGTTTGACTAAGGCGATCTTAGGCAGACCCGACCTACAGCTAGAATCTCAAGAGTGGCAAGTTTGGGAGTTTGCTGATGGCTCGGTTTCGATTCAGGGGATCGCAATCCAACTGCAACTGCCAGTTGAAAAACTCCAACAAATTGCCTTCCGAATGACAGTCATAGGCTTGCTTGAAGAAGTTCCCATTATTGCTGCCGCACCCAAGAAAGAGTCAGTTGTGGAAAAAATCCCGGAACTGGCAGTGGCTTCGACTAAAGTCACCAGCGTTAATCAGTCGTTTCTGCAAAACTTAGTCGGCTTTCTTAGGAGTAAGGTCTAATGGAAATTATGCGCTTAGTCGTGACGGGAGCAGTGGGGGCTGGGAAGTCCACTTTCATTCGTTCCGTTAGTGAAATAGAAGTAGTCGATACCGACCGGCAAGCCACGGATGAAACCGCACAGATGAAGAACAAAACCACTGTCGCCCTAGACTTTGGTCGTCTGCAATTTGGCCCGGATATGGCTTTACACATCTACGGTACACCCGGTCAGGCCCGATTTGATTTTATGTGGGATATCTTAATTCGCAAAGCCCACGCCTATGTTTTACTGATAGCGGCGCACCGGCCCAGCGAGTTCCGCTATGCCCGCCGGATTGTAAGTTTCATGAATCAACGGATGCAAATCCCGATGATGATTGGGCTCACCCATACCGATTGTCCAGGGGCTTGGGCAGAGGAGAATATTGCGATCGCCCTGGGGTACGTGGACGAAAAATCCCAACCTTTAATGGTAAAGGTAAATGCGAATGACCAAGCCTCAGTGGCTGAGGCACTGATTATTCTAGTGCAGCACTGCCTGGAAAATACAGCTCAGAACGTCACCATCCCCACTTAAATATATAACATAGATTGGTTAAAAGTTCTTAAAGAATTATTACCTCCTAGTTCACTAGAAAGCTTCCCCTGCCCACAATCCGTGACCGAGAACATTTACCAGTACTGTATACCGCTGTTAGGTTTCTCCCAGCAGCCCGTCCGTAACAAATGTAATCCTACCAACGTCGGCATTGGGGGTATTGTACAGGAATATCAGTGGAACTAGAAAGGGCATCTGAAGAAGGGTACCGAAAGGCTGATAGTCCTGCATCTGCGTGCATCTGCGTGCATCTGCGTTTAAAACCCTAAGACCTGAGCTGCGCTTTTCGTTATGCGATCGCCTCCTTTTTTAAAGCAGTTGATTTAATCGTCAAGGAGACCGCAAAAGGCTAAGGTATGAGTTTTATGGAGCAGATAGTTTAATGAGGCGATGGAAGGAATGGCGACCTGCTTTTTTAGCAGTGGCTTTTGCATTGGCGATCGCTCTGTCGAACTGTAATAGCCCCTCGACGAACCAGCCTACCAACAGTTCTTCGTCGCCAGCTAACACCCCAGCAGTGGCTCCACCGGGTGCTCTCGTCTACGGCTCAAGCGGCGAACCAGTGAACTTGGAGCCTGGGAACATCACAGACGGGAACTCAGTTGTTGTCCAAGACCAAATCTACGATCGCTTAATTAGCTTCAAGCCAGGTAGCACTGATCTTGAGCCTGGTTTGGCTACCAAGTGGAATTTTTCTGTTGGCGGCAAAATTTGGACTTTCAAGCTCCGCCCAGGCGTCAAGTTTCACGATGGCACCGATTTCGACGCTGAGGCGGTGATATTCAACGTGGATCGTTGGTGGAACCCGAAGAGCGACTTCGGATACCGCAACGCCGGTAAGACATATGAGATTTGGAAAGAGCTTTTCGGTGGCTATAAAGAAACTCCTACCTCTTTAGTGCAAGACGTAGTGGCAGAGGGCAAGGACACTGTCAAATTTGTCCTCAAGCAGCCCTTCTCCGTATTTCCGGAGGCGATCGCTTCAGGATTCTTCGGCATGGCTAGCCCTACCGCGATCAAAAAAGCTCAGGCAAAATACGGCACTCCATCATCGATAGCTGTAGGGACTGGCCCGTTTGTTTTCAAAGAATGGCGTACAGGTGATAGCATAGTTCTAGAGAAAAACAAAAAATACTGGAAGCAAGGATTGCCTAAGTCAGAGCGGTTGGTGATACGCTTCATAACCGACCCAGCGGCAAGGTTAGCCCAAATCAGATCAGGAACGGTTGACATAACTGTAGATATAACTCCGGATCAGCTTAAAGAGGTTCAGAAAGACTCAAAATTGGATTCGATATCTCGCCCTTCACTCAACGTCGGCTTCCTGGGTTTAAATCCCAGCTACGAGCCGCTCAAGAAAGCAGAAGTGCGTCAGGCGATCGCCCTTGCAATCAACAAGCAAGAGATTGTCAAAGCTTTCTGGGGCGAGTCGGGTGTATACGACTCTCACTTCATCCCTCCTACATTAAAGGAGTTTCAGTCCGAAAAAGTCTCTAAATATGAATACGACCCACACAAAGCAAAGCAAATCCTGGCTCAGGCAGGCTACCCGAATGGCTTTGACCTTCAACTCTGGTATATACCGGTCAGCAGACCCTACTTCCCCACCCCCAAACCCATTGCTGAAGCCTTCGCTGCTGACCTCAGCGCGATCGGGATTAGAGTCAGCTTGCAAACAAAGGACTGGGCTGCCTACCTGGCTGAGCGCAACAAACCTCCTGGTTTCCAAGCTTTTATGCTGGGCTGGACTTCTGACTATGGAGACCCCGACGGCTTTTACTATCCCCACTTCGGTCCTGGTTCCACTAGCGATATAGGAAACTGGAAAAATGACCAAGTTTCCAAACTCTTGGATCAGGGTCGCGCCGCTAGTGACAAAGCTGAGCGGATCAAAATTTATCAGCAGGTAGACGAAATCCTCAATCAGGAGGTGGTGCGTCTGCCGATTGTCCATACTCAGCCCCTTTTAGCCAAGCGCAAAAGTGTCAATGGCTGGATTCCAAGCCCCTTGGGTTCTGAGCCTCTAGACACGGTTACTAAGTCGTGATATGGGTCGATATATTGCCAGACGACTTCTCAACTTGATACCCGTCATCTTCGGGATCACGCTTTTGGTTTTCGCCTTCCTGCACTTGATTCCGGGGGACCCAGCTATTGTGATGGCTGGGCAGCGAGCCAACCCTGAAACAGTAGCGGCTCTCCGAGAACAACTGGGTTTAAATAAGCCCCTGCCGGTGCAGTACATTCTCTTTTTGGGTAATCTGGTACGCCTTAACCTGGGCTATAGCATTATTAGCGGTGCTTCCGTTATTCAAGAGATTACAACTCGCTGGCCAGCTACCTTTGAGCTATCTGTTGCCGCAATGTCGATCGCGATCGCTTTGGGAATTCCAGCGGGAGTTTTGGCGGCAGTTCGGAAAAATACCCCCATTGATAACCTAACCATGAGCGGTTCTTTAATCGGTGTTTCAATGCCGGTTTTTTGGTTGGGACTGCTCTTGATTTACCTATTTGCTGTCAACCTGCAATGGCTCCCACCCGGCTTACGACTCAGCCAGGACGCGGCATTAACTTTCAAGCCTATCACTGGCTTTTACGTCTTGGATGCCTTGCTCCAGTTGAACTCGAAGGTGCTGAAGGATGCGCTAGCTCACCTGGTTCTGCCAGCGCTGACCCTCAGCACTATCCCGCTGGCGATCATCACTCGGATTACCCGCAGCGCCATGCTGGAAGTGCTATCGCAGGACTACATCCGCACCGCGAGGGCAAAGGGAGTTTTAGAGCGCTGGGTGATTTTCAAGCACGCTTTGAAAAATGCCCTTTTGCCAGTAGTGACCATCATTGGCTTGCAGTTTGGGGCACTCCTAGCTGGGGCTATTCTGACTGAAACAATTTTCTCTTGGCCGGGAATTGGCGCGTGGATTTACGATGGTATTCTTAACCGTGATTATCCAGTTGTGGAAGGCGGTATAGTCTTTGTGGCAGTTGCATTTGTGCTGATCAATCTCCTGGTTGACATCTCCTATGCCCTGCTAGATCCGAGGATTCAGTATTAATGAGTGCAAATGTTTGGGATGCACTTCAGCGTTTTCTTAAATCCACTTCGGGGAAGATTGGTTTTGTCCTGACGAGCGCGATTGTGCTGCTAGCGGTGCTGGCTCCGGTGTTACACCCTTATGACCCTGCTACAGCTCGGAACTACCTGGAGCGGTTGAAGCCCCCAAGCTTAAATCATTGGTTTGGTACTGAAGGTTTAGGGCGAGATCTGCTGGTACTCGTGTGGTATGGGCTGCGGACTTCGTTATTGGTAGGTTTAGTCTCGGTGCTGCTAGGGCTGGTTGTCGGTGTATTGCTGGGGCTAGTCGCCGGATACTTCCGAGGGTGGCTGGATACTATTATTGGCTGGCTGACTGACATCCTCTTAGCCTTTCCCTCAATTCTGCTGGCGATCGCAGTCGTTACGATAACTGGTCCGAGTTTACCAAGCGTCATGGTCGCCATAGGAGTAGTGCAAATCCCAATTTTCATCCGGCTGACCCGGAGTATGGTGCTATCGCTCAGGGAGCAGGAGTTTGTCCAAACTGTGAGAGCTTTCGGTGCCACACCAGGGCGAATCATTTTCCTTCATATCTTACCTGCTAGCCTCGCGCCGCTGGTGGTACAAGCGACTTTAGCGATCGGGACAGCTACCCTGGAGGCGGCAGGTTTGGGCTTCTTGGGTTTGGGAGCAAAGCCTCCAACGCCAGAGTTGGGAACGATGCTTTCTGATGCTTTTAAAAATGGTTACTCTCTCTCCTCACCCTGGACTATATTGTTCCCAGGTTTATTTATCACGCTGAGTGTCCTGGCATTTAACCTCCTTGGTGACGGTCTGCGCGACAGTCTAGATCCTCGGGCGAATCGTTAGAGCGAGCACCTCACTGAAACCTTATTTCAGCAAAACGGTTAGCCATTTTTCTGTTGTTGTAAGTCCCGCTCGATTTGAGCCGCGATCGCTTGTCTGAGCCACGAACGCCTCTCGGACGCCCTACGTGGTGTACCGAGTTGGCGATCGCCGTTGCTGCACCTTACATATAATCGGCAATTGCTTACCTAGCCTTGAGCAAAGCCGCAAACTCCCATTTACCATTGTTCACCTGATTTCCTGAGAGCGTCGTGAGGGTGGTATCGCCATTAGGGTCAAAGCTCCAGGTGCCAAGTAGCCCCTTAAAGTCTTTAGTATTCATCACCGCATCACGGATAGCGACGCGGTCATTTTTACAGACTTTATTAATTCCATTAACTACCGCCTTACCAGCCTCGTAGCCGTAGGAAGCGTAGGCTTCTGGTTCAACGTTGTATGTTTTCTTGTAGCTTTCATACCAGGTATGGCCTGTACCCTTTAGCTCCTTGGCGGGTACCCCTCCAAAGGTGGCGTAAACCCCATTAGCATCTTTACCTCCAGCATCAATGAAGGCTTGCTCAAATATACCATCAGGCCCCATGAACTTGACCTGCTCCGACGTCATCCCGACGTTACGCATGTCCTTGACTAACTGTCCAGCGTTGTTGTCAGTAATGCCGCCGAAGTAGATCAGGTCTGGGTTGAGGGCTTTGATTTTGGTCATCAAGGCTTTATAGTCAGCGGCTTTCGGGTCAATCCCCTCGTGTCCAAGTACTTGTATCCCAAGCTTTTTGGCGGTGGCATCAAAGACATCCGCAATTCCTTTGCCATACAGCTCTTGATCATCTAGGATATAAACCTTTTTCACCCCTAGTGATTTAGCCCAGTTAGCGGCTGCAGACCCCTGAAGGTCATCAGCTGGGACGACGCGGGCGAAGTTACGCTTACCATTTGGGTAGTATTTGTTAGGCTCATTCGCTTCACCCTTACCTGCTTTGGTCAAGCCTGGGTAGGTGTTTGCAGGACTGACCATGACTAAATTGGCTTGGTTCAGGATGGGAATCGATAGCTTGGCAGCACCGGAGTTAAACGTACCGATATAGGCAACGACGTTATTATCAGCTACAGCTTTGTTAGCATTCCCAGTTTCCTGTGCTGGGTCCCATTTCCCAGCGGCAGCGGTAGCATCGTCCAAGGGTTGATAGTCGATTTTGAGCTTGCCATTACAGGCTGTTGAGTTGCTCTGGGCTAGGGCTAGCTTGATGCCGTTGACCATACTTTGACTCTGGCCAATTGAACTGCCTGTCATTGGCAGACTGGAAAGGATCTTGACGGTGTCTCCAGAAGTTGCATTACCTGCGCCAGAATTTGTGCAACCGGCACACATAGACACTATCCATAGTGCCCACACGAATTTCCTTAACCGCACATACAATGTATCAATCGCTGAATTGTGTAAGTAGTGTCTAGTCATTTCAGTAGTAATTTTTCACCCGATGAGCAGAAAAACAAGTCTATTTGTTTGAATTTATCTTGGAGAGATGCAGTTAGACAAGCCCTGTTGCATACTATAAGTAAATTTACATATACTCATTTGTCTCTCAGTCAGCTACATTGGTGAGTCGTTGATGACTAAAAGAGGAGCTAGATCCAGGGATCATCATCATCATCGTCATCTTCTGGAGTGATTGGTTTGGTTGACTTCGTAGTGTTACTGGTCTGGTTCACCTGTTTACCGAGGGGTTGAGCTTGCTCTTTAACTTGTTCAACCAGGTCTTGACTCTTCTGTGTAGCTTGTTCGAGCCAGGTTTGAGTTTGCTCTTGGAGCTGTTCGCTTAGAGTTTGAACCTTTTCGCTAGTTTGGTTAGATATTGATTGAGCACGTTCTTTTGCCTGTTCGGCTAGATTATTTATTCGGCTTTTTGCCTGTTGAGTTGCAGCTTGCGTCTGTTGAGCCAGCGATCGCCACTCCTGTGTTGCTTCTTTTTTGATAAAATCTCCGGCTTTGGTCAGCTTTTGCTCAATGCCTTCCCGATACAGCGCCAAAGTTATCACTGCTGCTTCCGAAACTAGAACTCGCTTAACTCCAAAGCTTAAAATCTTCGTTGGTGGTAACTGATAAACTTTACCTGTAATCCCAGCCCACCCACTCGAAACGAATAAATACTGAGTAATTGCTCCGGTCTGGAGGTTGAACAAGTAGTCGGTGATTTTGCCAACTTTGTTGCCCGTATCACTCCAGACTTCATGATTGATTAAGGATACAAGCTGTCGAACTTTTCCTAAATCCGTCTCTTCTGGTTGGGCATGAGTCAGGATGCCGTTAACTCCCCTAGCTTCAATTTGAGTTAGTTTAAATGCTAATTTCTTAGCCCCTACAAAGCCTGACTTACAGATAAAACCCATCACACGATGCGTTTGAGGATACATCCACAACACCTCAACCCTCCCCAACTCCTCCATCGTGTTGCGGTCAATAACCAACTGGTTCAGCAACTCACTCTGCCTAATAACTTCTGGTCGAATGGTCATATCATCCTAGTTTTTAACCAATCTACCATAACGTAGGAATATGGTTCAGACAATTCAAGCAGAGAAAGTACTTTACACCCCCGGAGCAACTTCTATGGGCTCCAGTTAGTTGAAGGTGAGGAGTTTTTTCGTGAGTGCCAGGATGAACGGTTGTGTTGCCAAAAGAGGTGTTCCAGCTTCTGGAAAATCTACTTCTGTGGCATAGACAGCATAAAATTTGAGGGGAGCACGATTATCAAAACGGTACGGAGTACGAAGATTAACTGAAAAGTGGTGTCTCCGACACACAGCACCATGTTATAGTCTGCAACATTCTCCCTCGTCATATATACATGCGGATCAAGTAACTTGCCAAATCCTTCGCTGAGAGCCTTGCCAATGGACATTGCACGTTGATTCAGTCGTTGATCGCCCAACTCACAGGTCGCAAAATTTTTCTCTCACCAGTCCAAAATGACTCGTCATCTTTAGCACCCGATTTCAATTACTGTATCGTATATGCTGTGCTTTATCGTAAATCCTTTTACCGTTAACCTTTTCAAGACTTAACGGGAAAAGTCAGGATTAACAATCGGCTCAAGTTGATAAAATAACAAGCTTATGGCGAGAGTGAACTTTGACAACTTTCGCGCCAGACTATTAGCTTGCTTTTCTGATTAGCTTCACTTATCACCACAACTCCAGAAGAGCCAAATTCGGACGAATTTTTTCTCTTCTAGAACTACTATTTTACCACTTCGGCTCAGATTCAAAGGTTTGAGCAACAAAAAAACTTTAGCTGTTAAATTTAATAATTATCAAGATCTAGCTTGATAAACAGAAGGAATTTAAGTTAATAAGCATAAACTTTCACTACATATTTACCACTACCAATCATCCTGTGGTTGAGGATGTGGACTTACCGTTGAAGCTTGCCCTTGGATTTTTAGGCTCTGGGCTAAAGCAGTCATTCTCGCGCTCGCTGCATCGGCCTTTGCCCTTCAAGCAGGTCTATCTGGGGTTTGAGTGACGACGCAATGAAGTCAATGAAAGAGCGCACCCGCGACAGATGCCGAATGTCTTCGTGAGTGAGTAACCACAGGTCTATCGCCAGTACAGGTAGGGGCGAGCGAACTCGCTCCAGGTCGGGGTCGGAATCCCCCATAAAGCATGGCAAAGCAGCCAAACCAAGGTTCTGCTTTACTGCTTCGAGCATGCCCATTAAGGTGTTAATCCGATAGTGGATGCATGTGCCTGGAAATGACGGTAGTGATATGGAAGTAGTGGTGAGGCTCAAATCCTGTCTAGCTCAGCATTGTAGCCATGAATGAAGTACCAAATCGCTCCGATATGATTGTTCAGCTTTTTGGAGAACGATAGGCTTGATCTCACCAGTCGAGAAACCCGTTGTCTGAAGGTATTATTCAATCGTTCAATATGGTTAGTTAGACCCGTTTCTTTACCGACAGCTCGATGACGTTTATGGGGAATAACTGTCTTGTAAGCTTGCCAAAAATCTGTATAGGCGAAGGCAGATTGCTGATAAATCTCTGGTAAATCAGCCCATAATTTACGCGCTGATTTTCTCGTTCTATCTCCCACAAAACAACCGACAATTTTTCGAGAATCGCGGTCAATTGCTAGCCAGATATAGACCTCATTTTTCTTGCGATCAACAAATGACCACATGTAAGTGCTCAATAACCGCTGGTAAAACAGACGATTTTGGGGCTAGAACCAGGCAAATTCGTTCTGGACACCCCTTTGGCACTACTCAATAACCGCTGGTAAGTTAGTAGATTCAGAGGCTGAAACAACGTAAAATCGTGATCAAACGGTCATAAACATCAAATTTACCAGCGGTTATTGAGAAGCTATAGGCTCTCTTGGAGCTATGGTGATAAGCAAAACTGATTGATGGCATAATCCTTAGAGGGTGTTTGAAAAGTGGGGCATGTTGTAAAAAAGCTCTCTCAGTATACGCTGTGAATAGATAGTAAACAGCACCGAGAGAGCGACATGAGTAAAGCTTACCCCAGCAACTTGACCCGTGCCCAATATGAATTTCTCAGTGACCTCATTCCAGAAGCCAAACCAGGTGGTCGCAAGCGTGAAGTCGATATGTGGTCCGTTCTCAATGCGATTTTTTATATACTGGTAGAAGGAGTTAGATGGCGAGCATTACCTGGGGATTTTCCCCCTTGGCAAACAGTCTACACATATTTTCGCAACTGGCGCTTTGACGGTACTTGGCTGAAAATCCATGACAGTCTCAGAGAGTGGGTTCGGACCCTTGCAACAACGTCAACCAAGTCCATCTGAGGCAATTATCGACAGTCAAAGCGTTAAAAGTGCAGCAATGGTGAGTCAATCCGTTGGCTTTGATGCAGGCAAGATTATCATTGGACGTAAGCGATTTATGACGGTAGATACCTTGGGGTTAGTATTGCGAGTCTTGGTCACGTCTGCCAGTTTGGGTGAGCGTGAAGGGGGCAAAAAGGTTCTCAAGCGGGTCAAACAATCTAGCTTGCTGGTATCTCGTTTGACAACCATTTGGGTGGATGGCGGATTTGATGGTGAGCCGTTCATGCAGTGGGTGATGGACTTTTGTCGTTGGACCTCTTCAGGTGGTTCTGCGACCAGAACAAACTAAGGGCTTTGTCCTGCTCAAAAAACGCCCTTGTGGTGGAGCGCACTTTCGGTTGGTTGATGGGGTGTCGGCGATTGGTTAGAGACTATGAGTTATTGCCCGAAACATCGGAGACGTTCATCTACCTTGCCATGATCCGTATTATGGTGAGGCGACTGGCATAAAATTTGACTCCTCAAAACTTTTCAAACACCCTCTTAGCTCGACTTTATCCATTTCGAAGAGGAAAGGTAGCAAGATCAGGAAAGCGTTGTTTGATTTGTCCTGATGAACTTGCTACCGAAAGATTTTCTGCCCTTAATTCTAATGTTTGCGCCACTGTTTTCCAAGCAGGTATGGGAATCAGCGGTCGTATTGCTGGTGGGAGCAATTCTTGCTCCTGGGAAACGAACCGTAAGTACGATTTTGCGGGTGATGGGGATGCAGCATGAGCGGCAGTTTCAGCGGTATCATCGGGTGCTCAATCGGGCGGTGTGGTCAAGTCGTCAAGCGAGCCGAGTGCTGTTGCAGCAGCTGGTGAGCGCATTTGCCCCAAGCGGGGTGTTAGTGATGGGGATTGATCACACGATTGAGCGGCGCAGGGGGAAGCGGATTGGGGCAAGAGGCATCTATCGAGACCCGGTGCGCTCGAGTCAGAGTCACTTTGTCAAAACCAGTGGGCTGCGGTGGTTGAGTCTGATGCTGTTAGTCGAGATTCCCTGGGCAAAGCGGGTCTGGGCGTTGCCGTTTCTCAGTGTTTTGACCCCCTCCCAGCGATACCACCAGACGCATGGGCAGCGACACAAAAAGCTCCTGGATTGGAGTCGGCAGATGCTCATGCAAGTGCGACCAAAGGTGCCAGAGCGCGCGATTGTCCTGGTTGGCGATAGCACCTTTGCGGCATTGGAATTGTTGCACGCTGCTTGCCAACTCCCTCGTCCTGTCCATATCGTAACCCGATTGCGCCTAGATGCTGCCCTCTATCACCCTGCTCCAAAGCGACAAGCCAAACAACTCGGTCGTCCACGGAAAGTCGGTAAGCGCCTGCCTCCGCTTGAAGCCTTGGTCGGCAACCCCTACACACCCTGGGAAGCGATTGTCGTTAAGGATTGGTACGCGCAAGGCGAGTACACGCTGCAAATCACTTCTTGCACTGCTGTGTGGTATCACACCGGTTTGCCTCCCGTCCCAATACGCGCTCGTCTTGATCCAAGACCCGAAAGGTCGCTTTCAAACCCAAGCCCTGCTGTGTACTGATACCTCGGCTCAACCTAGCCAAATCTTGCAATGGTTTCGCCAGCGCTGGCAGGTTGAGGTCACCTTTGAGGAAGTTCGCTCTCACCTGGGGGTTGAATCCCAGCGGCAATGGTCCTCTCTGTCTATTCTCAGAACAACTCCGGCACTATTGGCGGTCTTCTCCATTGTGGTCTTACTGGCTGATCGAGTTCAAATGCTACATCCGTTCCAATTGCCTAACACTGCTTGGTATCACAAACCTTTACCCACCTTCTCTGATGCTCTAGCCCTGGTACGTCAACACATGATGGCAGTTTCGTCTTTTTCAGTTGTCTACCCCTCCAACCGATACTCTAAATATTCCTCGGTCACTCTTCAACTGTTGGTCTGACTTGCTTTGCTATGCTGCCTAATGGATAAAGTCGAGCTTAGATAGCAAGGCTTTTGGGCTCATGTTTTAGAGGAAGCTATCAGCAAGCCCGGCTTGTTCACCAAAAGTACAGGAGAGCCAAGCTATAAAGTACCAAGTGAGTCAATCAAACGTACTACCGAGGGATGGGTAATCTTAGCTCTACCAGCGGTTTTTGAGAAGTTACGACCACATCTCGTCACATTCAACGATCAATTTACCTAGTGGTTTTCCTGGAACCTTGACCTGGCGCGGAGTTCGAGCTAGCTTTTGATTGACATAATCTTGCAACCAAGACCAACTTACCTGAGTCACCCTGGCAATTCCTCGCAACGATATCTTCTCAAGCAAGAGCCGATCAACAGTAGACCACAAAATCCGCTAGAACCAGTACCGTTACAGAACGAACGCGTAGAGCTTGTGGCTGTACGTCCCTATGTATACCCGACCGTCTACCACAATGGGTGGTGTGAAGGCCGGACCAAGGTTATTAACAGTCAACAGTGGCGTTCCTCCCTTCGTCGCATCGAAAGCGAATAAGTCACCGCTTAGTCCGTCAGCCATGTAGACGACGCCGTTCGCCACCGTTGGTGGTGAGTATGGATTGTTACTGCCATTACCGTTATTGCCAACCGTTGACTGCCAGATAGGGCTGGGGTTCAAAGTGCAGTCGCTTTTTACCTGAAAGGCGACCAAGCCATGCGTATAGATCCCTTGAGAGGCCGGGTTCGAGACGTAGACATAGTTGGTCTGTGGCGAGAAGGCTGGGAGCCCGATGAACTGACCGCTGCCACTAGCAGGGGCGATCTGGAAATCTTGCAGAGGGCCAGAGTGGAGATTGTATCGGTCATATACAGGCATGTTGCCCGCCTTATTCTCAGCTGCGAGCAGAGATTTGGAGCAAGTTGACGGGTTGTACAGCAGTGGAGTGGCGCCGTAGTCCGAGTCAACATTAGGGGACAAAGGCGCATAGTTCGACGATACCACTTTGAGTGAGAGGTCGAGACGGACTATGTCTTCAGCATATCCGTAGTTCTCAGGGTCGGGGGGGAGGGCATTGCCCACTGCTACGTATACATTATTAGAATTGGGATCCACCGAGGCACCGCCAATTCCCCAGATCCCACCACCGTAATGGGTGCCAGTCGCCCCGGTCGGTAAAAACTGAGCACTCAAGGTAGGGGTGGAAGTCTTAACATTAGAAACTTCCACAGCCCTACCGTGATATTGGCCCTGATCGCAGTAGCTAGCTGCAACGGCATAAATGTTGCCCTTAAAGAGATTGAGTGCTCCATATACGTGCTTGTTCGATGGGTCGACGATAGTTATTGGCCAACCAGGCAAGACAGTCCCGTCCGACAGCTTCAGAGCATACAATTTACCTAGCAGCCTGTCGGAGAAAAGTTTAAGCTGTCGCCATGAGGACATTTAAGCGCCTCAAGTTGAAGGCTAGACAGACGAGACACCACTCGCCCGCTGCTTTGGTCAACCCTCGCAAGGAAAAC